>Ga0316189_10000080_pt1 | contig 81517 bp, 68 predicted proteins | sample LowCovwburrow_MG_FD_204930 | JGI IMG/M metagenome (GOLD analysis project Ga0316189, IMG submission 204930) | Coastal sediment microbial communities from Maine, United States - Lowes Cove worm burrow | ecosystem: Environmental > Aquatic > Marine > Coastal > Sediment | place: USA: Maine...
CAGGGCAAGACACAAAGTGGCTATAGTACCGGCCACCATGCCGGCGATTATTTTTGCCTCCGCGCGGAACACGCGGGAGTCCTTTACGCGCAAGCCATAGATCCCGCCGATCAGCGATCCGCTGAGGTAACCCGATAGCGCTATCCACTTCAGATCGATGGCGTCACCGCCGAGCAGCAGGTAGAGAATGGCGACGGTGTTGACAGTCACGGCTACGATAATCGATAGCCGCATACTGCCGTAGATCAGCGCACCCAGGCCACCGGCAGCGGCCGTCGTAAACAGGAAGCCGGGAGAGAGTGGATCTGCGGCGTGAAAAAAAACGCTGAGAACGACGAATAGAAAACCGAATACAACTCCGATTATGCCCCAGACGAAGCCTCGGATGAGTGCCTCTCCGAAGCGGGAGCCGAAGGAGTGAATCTGAGGGGGCGCTGCTGTTTCTATGTGCATGGGTGATACTCCGTACCCAACACCGGCGATTAGCCGGATACAATACCTGCCGAACATGAACTTCTGTTCAAGATATCGACCGCGAATTATAACACTTTATCAGTGATTATTGATTTTCCTTTCCTGCCTGGGATGCCTTGACAAAGGGCAGGGTGTCGGGGGGGGGGAGATTAGGAAACAGACGCTGATGAGCCATTAGAATTCTTGGATTCGCGATAAAAAATACTATTGCATTTTTATTGATGCATGTCATACACTCGAAAATAAAAACGTGTAGTACCCATTCAGTTTCAGTTTTTCATCGTGTCGAAGATGGAATTCCACCGATCACCCTGGAGGAGGGGAATGGTGATACTGCGCACAGAGGTTGTGGCCGGAGAGGCGATCTTCACCCTTAGACCCAATTGTTCATTGAGTTGGGGCGGTATGAAGATTGCCTTTGCTGTGCTTTCCGTCTCGCTCATCTGCGTCGCTGTCTACTTTGCCGCCCGCGGGGCCTGGCTGGTGCTTCCTTTCGCCGGGTTGGAAATCCTGCTGCTTGCAGCGGGTGTCTATGCAAGTGCACGCCGGGGTGCGACCCGGGAAGTGATACACATAAGCCCGGACGGTGTGGCGATCTATCGAGGCAGCAGACGGATGACGGAGATCTGCCGTTTTTCGCGTTCCTGGGCCAGGGTCAAGCTGCTTAATGATGTTTCAAGCTGGTATCCCCCAAGGCTTCTCATTCTGTCCCACGGCCGAAGTGTCGAGGTTGGGGCCGCGTTGACTGAGGAAGAACGTTCCGAACTGGCCCAGCAGCTGATGAAGAAAATCAGTTTTCAACCGGAACTCAGGCCTTTACCCGCCACCGGCTGTCTGAATGAGCTTGATCCGGCTAGACAACAAATATAACCATTCGAGGGGACAAAATGTCCGTCATAGCTAAACCGGTCGTAGGTCTCATCACCTGGCTCTTGCTGCTGACAGCGGCCAGCGTCAGGGCGGAATACGGCCTGAATTTCCCGGAACCGGCCGCTACTTCGGCGCGGCAGATCTACGACATCCACATGATGACCATGCAGATAGCGACCTTTCTGCTGGTCCTGGTCTTCGCGTTTGTCATCTATTCTCTCTACTTCCACCGCAAAAGCCGGGGTTTCGAGGCAGATCAGAATTTCCACAAATCCTGGTTCGGCAACTGGTCCTGGGTCATAGTTCCGGCCCTGGTGCTCGCGGTGGACCTGACCATTGCCAGTAATGCACAGCGGGTTCTGGAGGCCGTCTGGGAGGTGCCCGAAGAAGAGGATTTGATGGACGTCAAGGTAGTGGGGCATCAATGGTGGTGGGAATTTGATTATCTCGATCACGGCATCAAGGTCGAGAGTCGTCACGTTGGGAAAGAAAAAGCGGGTGACCTCTATCTTCGAGAGGTCGACAATCGTCTGGTGCTCCCGGTGGGGAAAAAGATCCGATTTCTGCACACTTCGGCCGATGTGCTGCACGCCTTCTGGGTGCCGGAACTGGCGGTCAAGAAGGACGCCATTCCCGGCTATGTCACCGAAACCTGGGTCGAACTCGATCGGGAGGGAGTATTTCGCGGTCAGTGCGCAGAGCTCTGTGGTACCTGGCATTCGCGCATGCCGATCGTGGTGGAGGCCGTGTCGCAGCAGAGATTCGACGACTGGCTGATAGAGCAGAATACATTGAAAGTTGCTGCGGCGACCGAGGCCGCGTCGGATAAGACCTGGTCTACCGAAGAGTTGATGGAGAAGGGTCGAGGCTTGTACAACAGTAAATGCGCGGCCTGTCACCAGGTCACCGGCGACGGTCTGCCCCCTGCCTTCCCCGCGCTCAAGGGCAGCGCAGTGGCCACTGGCCCTGTCGCTGCTCATCTGGAAATCGTAATCAATGGTAAGCCGGGAACTGCGATGCAGCCCTGGAATTCGCTTAACAATCTGGAGATAGCCGCAATCGTCACCTATGAGCGTAATGCATGGGGCAATGACGCCGGGGATACGGTGCAACCTGCAGACGTGCAAGCGGCCCGTTAGATTTCTTGTAGAGGATAATTATATGACCACCGCCACAATGGCCCACGAGGCCGATCATCACGGACCGCCCAAAGGCTGGCGGCGCTGGCTGTTGAGCACCAATCACAAGGACATCGGAACCTTGTATCTGATTTTTGCCCTGATCATGCTGTTCCTGGGCGGAGCCAGCGCGATGGTAATCCGCGGCGAACTGTTCATGCCGGGAATTCAATTGGTTGATCCTGATCTGTACAACAATCTGGTGACCAATCATGCCCTGATCATGATTTTTGGTGCCGTCATGCCAGCGGCTGCCGGACTTGCCAACTGGATGATTCCGTTGATGATCGGGGCGCCGGATATGGCCCTGCCGCGCATGAACAACCTCAGTTTCTGGATCTTGCCGGCCGCGGCCACCATGCTGATTCTATCGTTTGTGGTACCTTTCTTCCCTGGTGGGGGTACCCAGATCAATACCGGCTGGACCCTCTATCCGCCGCTTTCGGTGCAGGTCGGCATGTCGATGGATTTTCTGATTTTTGCCATTCATCTGCTCGGAATATCTTCGATCCTCGCCTCCATCAATATCATCGTTACCCTGTTGAATATGCGTGCGCCAGGCATACCCTTGTTCAAGATGCCGATGTTCTGCTGGACCTGGCTGGTCACCGCTTTTCTGCTTATTCTGGTCGTTCCTGTGCTGGCCGGCGGTGTCACCATGCTGTTGTTCGACCGCCATTTCGGCACCAGCTTTTTCAACGCGGCCGGGGGTGGTGATCCCGTGCTGTTTCAGCATCTGTTCTGGTTCTTCGGGCATCCCGAGGTCTATATCCTGTTGTTGCCGTCGATCGGCGTGCTGTCGCATGTGATCCCGACCTTTGCACGTAAACCCCTGTTTGGCTATCCCTCCATGGTGGGCGCCATGCTGGCGGTGGCAACCATCGGCATGGTGGTGTGGGCCCATCATCAGTACACCATCGGTATGTCCCTTGGAGCTGTCAGCTATTTCATGATCGGCACCATCATCATTTCGATTCCCGTCGGGCTCATGATTTTCAACTTCATCGCCACCATGTGGCGTGGATCTATGACCTTCGAAACCCCGATGCTGTTTGCGGTCGCTATTGTCCTGATGTTCACCTTTGGGGGACTCAGCGGCATCATGCTGGCTGTTGTGCCTGCCGATATGCAGTACCACGACAGTATGTTCGTGGTGGCCCATTTTCACTATGTCTTGATGCCCGGGGCGGTGTTTGGCCTGTTCGCCGGCGTTTTCTACTGGCTGCCGAAATGGACGGGTCACATGTATGACGAAAAACTGGCCAAGATCTTTTTCTGGGTCAACGTGATCGGCTTCAACCTCACTTTCTTCCCGCAGCATTTTCTGGGTCTGGCCGGAATGCCTCGCAGAATTATCGATTACAACGTGATATTCACTGAGTTCAACGTGATCTCCAGCGTGGGTGCGATGATTTTCGGGTTCAGTCACCTGCTGCTGCTCTATATCGTCATCAAGACCATTCGTGGTGGCAAGCAGGCGACGCCGCAGGTGTGGGAGGGTGCGCGCGGGCTGGAGTGGCAGTTGGATTCACCGCCGCCGTTCCACTCATGGACAACGGCCCCGCAATTGAAGTGAGCAAATGAGCAATAGAAAACAACACCGTTATGGGCGCCAAGCGTGGCGCTTGATTGCCGGGACGCTGACATGAATCTTGAACAGCGACGTAAAAATATCCGTACCGCCTGGTTGCTGGCCGGGCTCGCCCTGTTCTTTTTTGTCACCTCGTTCCCGTTTTGGACTGGAATGTTTGAACTGGTGGTGAGCGGCAACCAATGAGTCAGTCCGAGGCCAATATCAGGGCAGCCAAGAACCAGCGTACGCTGTTGCTCCTCTCGCTACTGGTCCTGCTGATGTTCGGTTTCGGATTCGCCATGGTGCCGCTATACAACCTGATCTGTCAGGTGACAGGGGTTCAATCGGTACAGCAACGCTCCAGCATCGGAAAGACTGGAGCGCAGATAATAGATCAATCCGCGGTGGTTGCGGATCGCTTGGTGACGGTCAAATTCGATGCCACGGTCAACAGTGGATTGCCCTGGTCATTCCAGCCGATGCAACCAAAGGTTCGGGTGCAACCCGGGCAGATGTACCAGGTAAAATTTCTGGTGGAAAATCGCAGCAGCAAAACAATTGTTGGCCAGGCCATCCCCAGCGTCGCTCCCTGGCAAGCCACAGGATATCTGCAGAAACTCGACTGCTTCTGTTTTAAACAGCAGACCCTGACAGGCGGCCAAACCGTAGAGATGCCGCTGCAGTTCACGGTGTCGCCCGATCTGCCGGCAGGGATCAATTCTCTTACGCTCTCGTATACCTTCATGAATGCGGGGCCTGAGGGGGAAGAAGATGCATCGCTGTCGGGTGAGCGTTTGGGCAGTAGGCCGTAGTGGAGCTTTAAGCCTGGATAGAATTGTCCAGATGATTACTCAACCCGGCATCCAAATACGGGAAATTGGTATTTCTCTGGCGCGATGCGCCACTGAACTTGATAGAGGGGAGATTTATGTCAGCACACGGGCAGGGTAGTTATTACATACCGGAACCCAGTCCATGGCCGATCGCCACCATGGTCTCATTGCTCTCCATGTTGATTGGACTGGCCTTGACCGTCAACGACGTCAGCGCCGGAAAATATCTCCTGGGGGTAGGAGCCCTGCTGTTCTTTTTCCTGCTATATAGCTGGTTTCGCGATGTGGTTCAGGAAAACCTCAGTGACTGCTACAACGAGCAGGTAGACCGATCCTTCCGTCAGGGTATGTTCTGGTTCATCGCTTCCGAGGTTTTCTTCTTCCTGACGTTTTTCGGCGCCCTCTTCTATATTCGCAACGTAGCCCTTCCCTGGCTCGGCGGAGAGGGGTATCTCGGACCCACTAATGAACTGCTCTACAACCAGTTCGCCGCAGACTGGCCGAGCAGCGGTCCAGGTCAGATGGGCGGCCAGTTCTCGCCCATGGGGGCCTGGGGCATACCGGCAATGAATACCCTTATTCTGCTTTCCAGTGGCGTTACCATCACCTGGGCCCACTGGGGATTGAAGCAGGGGTCGAACAAACAGCTGACCCGGGGGCTCGCAGCGACTATCGCGCTGGGTCTGGTATTCGTGGTATTACAGGCCTGGGAATATCGACATGCCTATGCAGAACTTAATTTGACGCTTGAATCCGGTGTTTACGGTTCAACCTTTTATATGCTGACGGGGTTTCATGGATTTCATGTAACTATGGGAGCCATTATGTTGATGGCGATCTGGGGTAGGGCGCTGAAAGGACATTTCAGCCCCCATAACCACTTTGCCTTTGAGGCGGTAGCCTGGTATTGGCATTTTGTCGATGTGGTCTGGCTCGGGTTGTTTATATTCGTCTACTGGATGTAGCGCATCTATGGTTACAGGCCATGGGGTTCTATGAGGCCGGTAAAGTAACCGAGGAACAGCAGTCCGAACAACATCAGGGATAGGACGATTCTCAGTGTGAGCGACCGCACCACCCGGGTCTTGTCTCGGCTTCCATCGTCCTTGGCCAGAAAGTACATGCCTTGCCCAAGAGAGAATATGATGAATCCCAGCACAATGAGAACGGGTAGTTTTATCAAGAGTTCCATAATGGTTCCTTATGCGGTATCGACCTGATCCGGCGCGGCCAGAATGATGTCGGGGAATACAGCATGGTTTACGGATAGCTACCCAAAACTATAGCACTGGAATGAGGTTTGGCGCGTTTTATTTCCGTCCCCGTACGGTGCCGACATTGGCATTGCTGCTTCTGGTATCTCTGTTTCTGTGGCTTGGCTTTTGGCAATTGGAAAGAGCTGAGTACAAGAGGGACCTGGCCGCGGAGCTGGAGCTCAGAGCGCAACAAACGGAGATCGAGTTGGATGCCCGACAGAGTCGTGAAAAGGTAATGAAATACCGAAAAGTCAGAGTGCGCGGGCAGTTCGAGCCCGCGAAGCAGGTATTTATTGAAGGTAGAAAACATCAAAATAAAAATGGTTTTCATGTGGTCACACCACTGAAGGAAGAGGGGGCGGAAATTCGCGTTTTAGTCAATAGAGGTTGGGTGCCGACGGCAACGGACGGTATTTCGTTGCCACCGATTACTACGCCTGTAGGCCTGGTGGAGATAAGCGGGACAGTTGATATACCGGAAGCGCCGGCGATAACCCTGGGTGCCGAGAGCGCCCTGCCGGAGTGGCCGGCTCGCTGGCCCTATCTGACCGTTGAGCGTTTTGCCAGTGGTGTTGACTACCCGGTCGAACGTTTTGTGATTCTTCAATCACCGGGGAACGAACATGGTTTTGTCCGCCATTGGCCGAGACCGAGGCCCAGCGATGGAATGCATATAGGCTACGCAATTCAATGGTTTGCCTTTGCGCTTATTGCGCTGATCGTTTACCTGGCCCTGACCATCTCTCGTCACCCTTCGACAGTCGATAGTTGAGCGCCATGAGCCAGACAGTTGAACAGCAGCGCAAGTATGGTTCCGCACCCATGTGGATACTGATGATATTGTTCGCTTTACCGGCGATGGCGGCCTGGTTCTATTATCTGAATCCGGAAATGCTGCCTCAGGGCCGTTCTAATAATGGCCAATTGATTGTGCCGGTGATAAGCGTCACGGAGATAAGCCTCGCCACTGCGCAGGGTACGAGTCTGGATCTGAGTTCGCTGCGGCCGAATTGGACGCTTCTCATACTGGGCAGCGGAAACTGTGACGCCGCTTGTCGTGGCAGGACCGCAGAGGCCAGGCAGATACAGAAGGCGCTGGCGGAAAACGGGAGCAGACTGGAACGGCTGCTGGTGTTGCAGGGGGAGCAGGTAATGCCGTCGGTGCTGGCTCTGAACGGGAGTGTTCCCGGGACACATATCACCCTGGCCAGCGACCAACTGTTGCAGGTTCTCTCTGCGACGCAGGAGCATGGGGTGGAATCGGTCAATAACGTTTTCATCATCGATCCGCGTGGCAACCTGATGATGCAGTACCATCCGGATACCAGCGCCAAAGAGATCCTGGAAGATCTGGAGAGACTGATGAAGGCTTCGAAAAGCTGGGTAAAAGGTGCGCAATATGGCCATCGGTGAAATCGCAGTCCGTACACAACAGAAGGTCCAGTGGCAGCGCTACTATGAGCTGACAAAACCGAAAGTAGTGGCGCTCATTTTGTTTACGGCCCTGGTGGGTATGTTGCTCTCATCCCCCGGCGCCATACCCTGGCAGAATATGGTCTTTGGCCTGCTGGGAATCGGACTGGGTGCCGCCGCCGGCGCTGTCATAAATCACGTGGTGGACCAGCGTATCGATGCGGTTATGGAGCGCACATCCAAGCGGCCTATTCCCTCGGGCCGGATGGATACGCCACACGCATTGATTTTTGCGCTGCTGCTCACCCTGGCGTCTATGATAATGCTGGCTTCGCTGGTGAATTTGCTGACCGCGGTGCTCACCTTTATCGCACTCATCGGATATGCGGTCATCTACACTGTTTTTCTGAAACGCAGTACGCCGCAGAATATCGTCTGGGGTGGCCTTGCCGGTGCAGCACCGCCACTGTTGGGCTGGACCGCGGTGACCGGCGAAATACACCAGGATGCGATGCTCCTGCTGCTCCTGATTTTTGTCTGGACCCCCCCCCATTTCTGGTCCCTGGCAATCCGCCGGCGCGACGACTATGCGAGGGCGGGTCTACCGATGCTGCCGGTAACCCATGGAATCGCCTTCACCAAGTTGCAGATCCTACTCTATACGGTGATGCTGCTGGCGGTGTCTCTACTGCCGTTTATTACGCGTATGAGTGGCTTGATCTATCTCAGCGGTGCCGTGGCGCTGGGAGCCGGCTTTATCTATCATGCGGTGGTGCTCTATCGCGGCAAGGGCGACGAGCATGCGATGCGGACCTTCGGCTACTCAATATTCTATCTGAGTCTGTTGTTTGGATTTCTGTTGCTGGATCACTATGCACGGATTGTTATTCGGGCGCTGATCGGTTGACGAGCGGGGTCTGTTTTCGTATGCCAGGTCAGAATTTTAGCCAGACATTCATCGACCAGGATTGCGGCCAGCCTGCCGACGGCGTAGAACAGACCGCCAGATCGCTCCCGGCGGTGGAAGAATTACACCTATGGCCTGCGCCACATTGCTTGCAGTACGACGACGACAAACAGAATCCCCCCGATCACAGCAAGCAGACCGCCGAACCCCATCACTCCCATGGCTGCAATTCTGGGCAGGTCCTCAAGCCCCTGTGCAGCGCCGGCGGTCTTGCGTTGTATGCCCATAGCCCCGGATACCGCAAGGCCACCTACGTGCAGCAGCTGCCCCAGGGCGTATACCAGGGGTTGCATCGACGCCATGCGTCCTACGGGTTTGGTAAATCCCAGCGATGGCAGCAGCTGATAGGTCAGTCCCATCAAGGCCAGGGTTACGCCCACGATAGAGCCGTGATAGTGGGCGGGGATTACGGTATTCAAACCGCTGATGAGCCAGCCAATGAGTCCACCGGATGCAAACAGCAATATCGACATGAGCAGCGCCCTTCGAACCGGCCGCTGATCCGCAGCGGCAGCGGGACTCTGCCACAGACGGTACAGGATCAGACAACCGATCGGGATGGCCGCAATGCCCCCCCCCCACTGCATGAGTCGGGTAAAGGCCAGGCGGGATTCGGCGGAAACCACGTCATGGGCCAGATGGATAATGGGTACCGACAACACCGGGACTACGCCGAGCAGAAGGATGATCATGACAGGGCGGGTTGCAGCAGTTCCCAGACGAATGCCGGTTGCCTGTGCCATCCAGAGCCAGGCTACCAGCATCATCTGGGTGTAGGCGAACTGCAGGGTGTGGCCGCTGCCCCAGAACAGGAACTCGAAAAACCCCTGACCATTGAGTCTGTCGCCGATCTGGATAAACGACCAGATCAGCGATATCAGGGCCACAGCACAGGCAACGGCAGCGGTTGCTGCACCAATGCTGGCAACGCTCTGCTTGGAAAACCGCTGGGTCAGAAATTCTGTCAGACTGAGCAGGACCTGCAGGGATATCCCCAATCCAAACACCCCGAGGCCCAGCAGGAACAGGGGTTGGCGCAGTACCGGAATATAGTTGTTCATCAACGGATCGCCGGCCCCGGTGAACGGGGAGGCAGCGATCACCAGAGTGCCGGTGGAGGCCAGCGCGAAAGCGAACCAGCGCAGTCGCCGGTGACTATCGGCCTGAAAATTCCAGAATACTCCGGCAAAGGCGAGGAACCAGATCAGTACCGACAGGTCTACATGCACCACCAGAGCGGTATGAAAAAAATCCAGCCAGGGAAAGAAGTTCTGGACACCCGGAGTACGGGACAATACCAGCATAATCGCAAACAGACCCGCCAGCGCAAGTGCGGACAGGCCGAGCATCAACCAGGCCGTGGCCAGTTTGCGTTCCGTATCCCGGGTTATGTAGAGTTGGAACATCGACTGTCCGGTGGTTTCAATTGCCGCTTTCAAAATTGTTCCTCTCCACTGGGGAAATTCGATCGATAGCTGGCATTGTAGGGAAAAACAGCAGGTGAAACGATCCGGTTTTGTGTGGCTGTCTCTTAGTACCACGTTGCTGGCACTGGGTGTTGTAATGCTGGGTGCCTATGTGCGTCTGTCGGATGCCGGCCTGGGGTGCCCCGACTGGCCCGGGTGTTACGGCAGTCTGCAGGTCCCCGCCACCGAGGTGGCAATAGAAGGGGCCAATGCCGCTTTCCCCCAGCGTCCGGTTGATGCCGCCAAGGCATGGAAGGAGATGCTGCACCGTTATTTTGCTGGAACCCTGGGGCTGGTCATTCTGGGCTTGACCATCTGGGCCTGGTATCGACGCCGGATCCCAGGGCAATTGGTCGCCATCCCCATGCTCCTTTCGGTGCTGGTGTTGTTCCAGGCCCTGCTTGGGATGTGGACGGTGACCCTGCTGGTAAAACCGGCGGTGGTGACCGCGCACCTGCTCGGGGGCGTGTCCATCGTGGCCTTGGCCTGGTGGCTCACCCTGCGTCAGGGTCGATTCTTTGACCGAAGGTCGAGGGCGGCGACCGCCCATCTGCTGCCATGGGCCTGGTTTGGGGTTATTTTACTCTTTGCCCAGATCAGCCTGGGGGGGTGGACCAGTTCCAACTATGCGGCCCTCGGCTGTACTGAGTTTCCCACCTGCTATGACGGGCAATGGCTTCCGCCAGTTGATTTCAACCAGGCGTTCGTATTATGGCGTGGCCTGGGTATAAATTACGAATACGGTGTCCTGGACAGTGCCGCCCGCACCGCCATCCATATTACTCATCGTCTGGGTGCACTGTTCGTTACGATCTATATCGGTTTGCTGGGATGGAAGATTGCGCGTTACACCGGCCCATCGCCTCAGCGCAATGTCGCCTTCGCCCTAGTGCTGGTATTGACCCTGCAGCTGGGCCTGGGTATCGCAAATGTACTCGGTCATCTGCCGCTGCCAGTGGCCATTGCGCACAATGGCGGTGCGGTTCTTTTGCTTCTTGTCCTGCTGACGCTTGTGCATCTGCTGACGCCTGTCGGGCGCTTATCTGAAACAGCCCTCAACCTGTCTGTAGATCCATCCAAGGAAGTTTCATGAAGTCTTCGGTTCATCCGGTTTTTATCTGGCTCCTCCCTGTTATCGCGATATCCGCCCTGGTTCTTGGTGTCTGGGCAGGGTTCCATGAATTCGGTATACCCAAGGAGAGTACGCAGTCTATCTCGATCAGCGCCACCGTGATTCCAAATCCAAGAGCACTGAAACCCTTTTCCTTGTCCCGCCACACGGGCGACAGCTTTTCACATGACAGCCTCCGGGAGAACTGGACCTTTATCGCCTTCGGATATACGCACTGTCCGGACATCTGCCCCACTACCTTGTCGGTGCTCAGTCAAACCGCGGATCTTTTGATCCAGAATGGCCAGGGGTCCAAACCGGAGTTTGTCTTTGTTTCCGTCGATCCGGATAGGGATTCGCTGGATCGTCTGGCGACCTATGTACCCTATTTCAATCCTGAGTTTATTGGGGCTACCGGGCCGGAGGCCGATCTGCAGCAATTGACGGGGCAACTGGGTATACTCTATAGAAAGGTCAAGGATGAGGAGAGTGCTCTGGATTATCTGGTCGATCACTCAGCTTCCATTGTGTTGACGGACCCCAAGGGACGGTTGCATGCGGTATTCAGCGCGCCCCACGATGCCCAGGCGATGGCCGCAGACTTTCAAAATATCGAGCGGAGCTACCATCCATAGTCCATGAGCTCCAGTTTATACGGCACTGAAAAATCATCATTAGGAATAGGAAAAGCATGAGCGAAACACCCGTAGCAGAAGACATATCCCAGCCCATCAGGCCCATAGTTAACAAAATCACTATGGATGAGCCCTGGAAGTGGCTCGCGGCTGGATGGAGGGACTTGGCGCAGGCGCCGAGATTCAGTATCAGCTACGGTTTCATTTTCGTACTGGTCAGCTATCTGCTGACATTGGGGCTGCTGAACGGGGCGTTCTTTTTTCTGGTGCCCCCCCTGGCAGCCGGTTTTTTTTTGGTGGCGCCGCTGTTGGGTATCGGGCTGTACGGCGTGAGCCGTTCCATCGAGCGGGGGATAAAGGTCGAGTTCTGTCAGGCCCAACAGGCCTGGAGATCGAACCCGGTCCATATCTCGGCCATGGGGCTGGTTCTTTTAATGATGCTTCTGGTCTGGATATTGATGGCCAATTTGGTATTTGTGCTATTTTTCGACAAACCTATCCCCACCTGGGAAAATTTTATCCCGGTTGTCTTTCTCTCGGGCGATAGCCCTCTGTTTCTCTTTGCAGGGATTTTTGCCGGAGGTGTGATCGCCCTGTACACCTTCGCTATCAGCGTAATTACCGTACCCCTGCTGATCGATCGAAAGATCGATGTGATGACCGCAATGCAGACCAGCTTCTCTGCGGCCCGGATGAACTGGCGGCCGATGCTGCTCTGGGCCTCGCTGATCGCGATGTTCGTGGGTATCGGAATAATAACCTTCTATATCGGACTGCTGATTACTATGCCGCTGGTAGGACATGCCACCTGGCATGCCTATCGTGATCTCGTTGCCGAAGATACTGAGCGTGTACCGGTATAGATTCGACGAGCGGCAGGCATGGCGAGAAAAACACATCGGCGATTAGAGATCAAAGCGCTGTCCAACTGGTAGAAAGGAGTCGATGGCGTGTGGGTTTGATTCGCCATCGACTTCCCAGCGCAGACATAGATTGACGCTCTAAAACAATAACTCAGTTAAACAATCCCTTTGCCATTCCTGCCAGGCTTCCAAGACCGAGGAATCCGGCAGCCGCTTCATTGTTCTTTAGGAAATTCATTGCGACTGGGATGAGCTTTTCCAACCCGCCATGGGCGAGACTGGTATCGACACCCACACGCGACGCGAGGCTGGTCACATCAATATTGCCAAGCAGGCTTGATGTCTGTTCAGATATGCTGGAATCGAGCAGTGATTGCACATCCATGCCTTTCATAGCGCCGATAATGCTTTCGCCTGCTTCCGGAAGAAACTTTTCTGCCTGCTCTATCCCGAAACCGCTGCCGGTTAGTTGGTCGATCAGGCCGGTACCTTGGCTACCGATAAACTCTTCGATGAAGTCCATATGAAATCTCCTTAAATGGGCTCAATTGGCCCAGCTAGCCATCTGTCCGACTACACTTGGGAAGCACAGAACTTGCAGCGCTTAGCGGCAATGGGGATTTCCGAAAGACACTCAGGGCATTCCTTGCTGTCAGGTGCCTTGGGTGCGTTCTCTTCTTTCTTTTTAAGAGAGTTCATTGCCTTAATGGCCATGAAGATGGCAAAGGCGACAATAATGAAATCCAGAACGGTATTGACGAATGAACCATAATTGATAGTGGGTGCGCCGGCTTCTTGGGCGGCGACCAGCGTTTCGTAGGGTACATCACCGAGATTGATGAACAAACTGGAAAAATCGACATTTCCCATCAACTTCCCGATTGGCGGCATGATCACATCATTCACCAGTGAGGTGACGATTTTTCCAAACGCTGCCCCGATGATGATACCGACCGCCATGTCCACAACATTGCCCCGCATGGCGAATTTTTTGAATTCTTCTAACATCTACTCGTTCTCCGACTAATGAGTGATTTAACGTAACTATGGAGTTATGACTATAAATCCGACGATTGCGGTGAACAATCCGTTGAGACCACCCGTAACAAATGTTCACAAAACATTTTCTGGATACCCGTGATTCTCCGCAATTGCCAGAGGTGGCAAAGTAGCGCAACTGGTTGGAAAGTCATTACATCACACCAAGGGCCCAGAGAATCCAAGACATCCATCAGGTTGCTATTTCAGCGATGCTCCTCCTCTGCGTTCGCTGTGGGTAATCGTCGCCACATCTACTTCTTATTACGCCAGTCGCAACAACCTGATGATATGAGTAGAAAAGCCAAGATAGGAACTACAATGACCAATGCAGTCACGGTGAGATTATCGATAATCATCAACCTGTACTCCTTTGCCGATAATGTGGACATGTACGTAACAATAATACGCTAATAAACTTATATTCCATATAGAAAGGTTACTACAAGAACGTAAACATGTGTGTCACTGAGCTTCTGGTTGTTGTAAAGAAGCCGTCGAAATCCTTACAGCACCTGACAGGTGGGGCCTCACGGTGGCATTAGCACTAACTATCCCGGGCGGGAATTCTGTCCGATCTATATGGTCTTCGGTATCGGTCTCGATGCAGGTATCAAATAGGCAAAAGATAGGCTGCAGGCCAGTATCCCGTCATGCCGGAAACTCCGGCAAAATTCAGGACGGGATTCGGGAGACACTCTGTGAATACCGCGTTGTGGACCGCAGCCCCGTGATTTCCGGCCTGGTCTAGGTAGCTTTCCTAACGATGTTCTCGGTATTTACCGCATAGTGTTAGCAGGTACTAGCGTAACGGCGATATGCTTGAGCCCTTAGATTGTTATCTTTTTCAGGTCAGGTAGCCGATCCAGCACCCGGCCAACAAGATCGATATCGGCATTTTTTTTCAGGAAATCCACGAAAATGCTAGCAAACGGGCCAAACTTTTCTACACTCAATCCGGCTTTGCTCAAGACCCCGATCAGACCCGCTGTCGCGTCAATATTTCCCCCGAATATCGCGTTGATTTTTGAGGCGAGTCTCCTCAGTCCGCGGATCGATGTTCCTTTGGATGCCTTTTCAAGCAGCTTCTGACTTCCATGAAGCTGTTGCATTAACTGGTCGGCGTCCTGTCCATCAACCTGTTTCTGGATCCATTGCAGAAGGCCGTCCGTCGCAGACCGCGCAGAATCTTCTGACAAACCCAGATTACTGGCAGCCATTTGAATAAACTCATTCATTGTCGATTCTATTTCGCAATCATGCATAAGGCCGGTTTCCATAACGCTGAGCGATAGTGGATCGTCCATGTCTCTTATAAAACCCCCCAATGAGGGGCCGTGACTCGCGTATCCCGTCACTAAACCTGGCTTTCTGAACACTATAGGATTGCCGGTAGGGGGTATCTAGTCCTGCCGTTCTTCAACGGCTGCATTCGGTGCTTCAGCCATTAATTTTGAAACGGCATCACTCCGCTCTTGCATAGACGCATAGAAGGCGCTGGTACCAACGATCTGCCCGTTGGATGCTTTGACGTTGAAGAAGAACTTTCCGTTTTTCGTTTCCTTCATTTCATAACGAGCATCGTTAACGCAGTTCTTCTTGACTGATGCGATACCGTTCAATGCGCCTTTTTTTGCCTGATAGTTCTCGCTTCTCAAGATAGACTTTCCCTTATTGTCGACGAACGCGAAAGTATAGGGCTCGCTCGTCTGACTTTTTTTCAAAACCACCTTCATGTTGTTTCCTTTCGTTTGTTCGTACCGGAAGTACAATGGTCTGCCGCATGGTTAGATACAGCAGTCATTCTGCTGCGAGTGCATCGATCAATCGATTGTAGGGACTCGTCAACCGTTATTCGGAGTTAATGTTAACCAAATGAGATCAGTGCAAATGTGAACGTTTGTGACAAAGCACATTCCTATGCATGACCAAGTAACATGGCTATTGCTATATTCACTGTGTAGTCGACAAATCATTATCTGAACAAACGATCAGATACCAAGTAGAATATTGGTTAGCCAAACATGTCTAGCCGGGATGCGACGTAAATACCCACTGTAGCCATGGCGGATTTATTTGGGCAATTACTCCTGTGTTGCTCTGCGCTGGATACATCAGCAAGCTGATGATTATTTTTAACTTAGGCCCTGTCGGTCGAGGTTTCGAGTCAGTTGGTCAAATGCTGTTAGCCCGGTATAGCTCAACGCAGGAGCAAGGATGCAGGCGGTAGCACCGCCCGCTGCCATTGAACGAACTTGAGACGTTGTTGATTTCAAGTCTGTGCGGGAATGAGATTGCGTCATCTTTTTTCCTTTGCCACGAGGACCGCCAGATCTTTCCGAAGGTCTCTATAAGGTACTTCGAGAAATCCCTTCCATGGGATTTCTCGATACGGCAATCGAAAAGCGCAGTTTCCGATCGCTCTCATTTTCATGCGCTTACGCGTACGAGCATAGTGGTGATTACCTGCACCACGAGGGCAGCTAGAATTTTTCGAGGTGCCCTATACAGATTAAGAGAGGATAGTGCGTGATTCAATCTGGCCGGCCATCTGATAAGATGTTTTTTGATGAGACGCCTTTGGCGCCCTGTGTGATGGGAAGATAGCTGTGAGAATCGCTTTCTTGGAAGATGACTTACCCCAGGCGGAAATGATCAAAAACTGGCTGGCAGAGGAAAGTCACTCATGCCGACACTATGCGGCGGCAAAATCATTTCTTCGTGAGATCAGGCAAGAGAGTTACGATTTGCTCATTCTCGATTGGGAACTACCCGAATCCTCAGGGCTTGAGGTACTGCGCTGGGTGAGAGAACAGGCGGATTGGAGAATTCCCATACTCTTCATGACTCACCGGGACAGTGAAAACGATATCGTACAGGCGCTTTCCGCGGGTGCCGATGACTACATGACAAAACCTGTCTCTCGAGAAATTGCAGTCGCCCGGATCAATGCGCTGGCAAGACGCAGTGGAATCACGCCGAAGGCAGCAGAAATCTTTCAATTCGGCGATTTCGAAATTATGATTGACAACAATACGATAACGAGTAAGGGGCAAGCTGTTGAACTTACGGAGAAAGAGTTCAAACTTGCATTGATGTTGTTTCTCAATATCGGGCGGCTGCTTTCGAGGGACCACATGCTGGAGGAGGTATGGGGCGTCGGACCTGGATTGGCGACCCGGACCGTAGACACGCACATCAGCCGTATTCGTCGGAAGCTTGCATTGATGCCGGAAAACGGCTGGAGACTCAAAGCGGTCTATCAGCACGGATACAGGCTTGAACAGGTTTCACGGGAGCTGCAGAGGGCGGATACCTCGGAATAGTCAGGTTGGTTTGGTGGCGGCTGCATGAGTTCAGGCATATCCATAACGGATGATTCCGATAACCGGGACCCCATGCCCGGGAGTCTGTACAAGCCTATTCAGCACTCTTCGGTTTTCCCCCTCTGCCCGAATGAGTAATACCCAACACACACCGGCGTCCAAAGAGTGGGCGGCCATTTCGATAACGCTGGTACTTGTGATCCTTCTCCTGGTCCATGAGGACTGGTTATGGCGCTGGGACCAGCTCCTTTACGATACCCAGTTCAGAATTTGGTCAACGCCTCCACCGGAGGACATTATCATCGTCGCCATCGACAATGCCAGTCTGTCCGAACTGGGTCGCTGGCCATGGAACCGCACCGTTCACGCAGGTTTGGTGAAGCGATTGACTGCGGCCGGTGTTAAGGCGATCGTGCTCGACATTCTTTTCGCTGAAGAGGACAGGAGTGACCCGCAGGGTGATCAGGAACTCATCGACGCCGTAGCCGCAAGCGGGCGTGTAGTGCTGCCCATTGTGATCGAGCAGATAAGTCTTGACGGGCAACTGGTCGAGACCCTTCCCATGCCTTCTCTGGCCGAAGTTGCAGCGGCGCTCGGTCATGTACATATCGACCTAGACCCGGATGGTATTGCAAGGCGGGTAAATCTGCTGGAGGGGCTTGGCACCGCTTACTGGCCTGCGCTAAGCGTGGCCTTGTTACGAATGATCGAACCTGGTGGCTGGGAAACCCTCCCAGGCACCCGTAGCCAAGCGAACAGAAAGGGCTCGCAATACATTATCGTTCGCGACCACCAGATTCTGATTCCTTTCTCCGGTCCGCCAGGCCACTTTCCGCAAATTCCTTTTTCGGATGTTCTGACGGGGAGATTTCGGAGCGAATCGTTGCGCGACAAGATTGCCCTGGTCGGGGTTACCGCTACCGGGCTGGGTGATGACCTGCCAACCCCAGTTTCAGGCCGAAATCAGCCGATGCAGGGTATAGAGATAAATGCGAATCTTATCGACGCACTCAGACGGGGTGTTGCGATAGAGGTGATGGGCATTCACTGGCGTATGCTGTTTTCCGGTTCACTCCTTTTGCTTACCTTTGTCTTTTTTCCGCGAATGCCACCAAAATTCGTGCTGCTTGCGACCGGCAGCACGATTCTGGCTACCCTCCTACTCAGCTCGTTGTTACTGCATGGTTTTCAACTCTGGTTTCCTCCGACGGCAGTTTTGATCGGATCGATCCTTGGTTACCCCCTGTGGAGCTGGCGGCGCCTGGAGCACACCATGCGCTACTTCGAACAGGAACTGGATAGGCTTAATGTCGAGCCCAGGGCTATACACTTTTACGGAGAATCGCTGCAAATGTCCCGAGATCTCGAGTTCCTGCGGAGCGTTCTGTCATTTGAAGGATGGGTTTTGCGGGATCAGTCGGGTCAGGCTATAGAAAGCGGAGGGCAGTTACCCGACGATCCGGAGCAGCAGATATCTGATGCCGGCTGGCTGCAGGAAAACAGCGCTCTCTGGACATCCATTCCTTGGCAACAAGGTACCTGGTATTTCGGATTACGAAAGAGCAACCCGGCAGCGTTTCCCGAAAGCGCCAGGTTGTTGCTGAAGGAATTTGTACGTCAGTTCGCCTCGACACCAATTTCGGAACCTCGCAGTGCTGCGGAACACATGGAGAATCAAATTCAACAGATACAGTCTGCCATTGCTGAAATGAGAACCATGCGTGGTCTCATTTCCGATACACTCCGGCAGATGGTGGACGGGCTGCTGGTGATCAACTCGGTTGGACAGGTGGTGTTGGCCAATAACCAGGCCGACCGATTACTTGGAAGAGATACAGAAGCGGGCCTGATGGAGGCAGACATCCTGACACTCACCAGGAAACTCGAGATCCAGACCGGTATCAGTTGGACCGAAGCGCTCAGGGACGTGCTGGTGGGGCAAAACATGGTTTTTATGGAAGGACGGCTGCCTCAGGGAAAAGAATTGCTTATCCAGATTTCACCGCTTTCTGTCGAGCAGGGTAACTTTCACGGGATGATCGTCCTACTGTCGGATGTCAGCCTGCTTAAACAGAGTGAACGCAAACGGAGCGAGGCACTACACTTCCTTTCACATGACTTGCGTTCGCCTATAACCTCTCTGCTGTCCCTGGTCCAGATGAGGCGCCAGGAAAACAGCCCCTTCAGTCCTGACGAGATCACGAAGCGCATGGAGCACTATGCGAAAAAAGCCTTACAGCTTGCCGAAGACTTTCTGCAACTGGCGCGGGCTGAGAACGCAGATCACGCGAATTTTCAGGAGACGGATTTCGTGACCATAGCGCATAATGCAATGGACGAAGCCTACACTGAAGCCCAAAGCAGGCGTATCAGGCTGATACGCCACATCGAAGTCGATGAAGCCTGGATTAAGGCCGATGCAGGAATGCTGGAAAGGGCGCTGGTTAATCTCCTGCAGAACGCCATTCGCTATAGCCACGAAGACTCAACCGTAGAACTTTTCCTCAGGGGCGATGAAAAGGAGATACAGTGCTGTGTTGAGGATCGAGGGCAGGGGATACCTGGTGAGGATCTGCAGAAGATTTTCGACCCATTCCATCGAGTACAGGACTCCAATCTGCGGAAACAGAGTGGGACCGGACTGGGGCTCGCTTTGGTAAAAGTGGTTGCATTGAAGCATCAGGGATCGGTCGATGTGGAAAGTCGCCTCGGCAGGGGCTCAAGGTTTTGCCTGAAGATACCCTGCGGCAGCAGTCTGGGATCGAACAGGAATCTGCCACACTGAGTCAACCACCACTTGGTGGCGCGAGGGGCTGAAATTTATATATCGGCGACATGCTATGGTAACGTCATTTCCAAACCCCTTGTTCATGTTTCTTGCCACCGCGATCAAGCCGCTCTTTCGGATCGTCCTGCAACTGTTGCTGCTGGCTTTTACCCTGGGCACCCTGTCGTCAGCCGTTGCCGAAGAGTGGATCTACACCGTTCGGCCTGGTGACAACCTTTGGGAGTTGAGTAAGGAGTATCTGAAAGACACGAGCTATTTCAGCAAGGTTCAGAGTCACAATGGCATTGCCTTCCCCCGCCAGATAGCGCCAGGCACAGAGCTTCGCATCCCACTTGGCTGGCTGAAAAACGAACCCGTGTCGGCACGAGTAGTGCACGTGCGGGGGCATGCGGAAGTTATTCAGGCGTCAACCAACAAATCGCGTCTGCTGGAGACCGGTCAGTTATTGGCTATCGGTGACCAGGTGCACACAGGAGCTGGCAGCAGCGTATCCCTGCAGCTGGCGGATGGTTCCAGCTTGGTGATTCAATCCGACAGCAAGGTGGTCATGGACACCCTCAGATCCTACGGCACAACCGGTATGATCGATACCCGTCTGCGTTTGCAGCGAGGGCGGGTTGAGTCCAGGTCTCACCCATCGAAAGATGCCCAATCCTGGTTCGAGATTATCACTCCCGCGGCAGTAACCGCGGTAAGGGGTACAGAGTTCAGGGTGGGTTTGGACGCCGCGCGTCCGACTTCCCGGACCGAGGTACTCGAGGGGCTTGTCGCAGTCAGCGGGGCAGGAACCAGCTACCAGGTCCCGGCAGGCTACGGCATAGTCGCAGAGGCTGGTGCACCGCTTCAGCCTCCACGGGCATTGTTGTCCCCTCCCGACGTTTCATATTTCCCCGCGATCGTGGAGACTCTTCCGGTCAGTCTGTCCTGGCCCGCGCTGGAGGGGGCGATCAGCTACCGCATCCAGGTTTCTGCCGGTGAAACCTTAGCTGGCCTGTTGCAGGACCGAGCGCTGTCGTTGCCGGGGTACGATTTATCGGGCCTGCCCGATGGGCAGTACCTATTGCGGCTGCGCGGGATTGACGAGTTAGGGCTGGAGGGGAGCAACGCTGAGCATCGTCTCCTTGTCAGGCGGCCGCAGATCTTACCCCCCAGGCTGCTTGAACAGAACGGTCAGGGCGACCCTGGTGAACGCCCCTTGTTCAGTTGGACTAAGGTGCGAAACGCAGTTGGTTATCAGATACAGGTCTCGGAGGAGCCTGGATTCGCATCGCTGATCATCGATCAGGAGGCATCCATTTCGGGTTCTTTTCGGCCAGCTGTGGCGCTGCCGCCTGGCAAGTACTTTTGGCGAGTCGCAAGCAGAGACGAAAAGGGTAATCTTAGTCTTTTCAGCGAAACAGGTGTTGTCATCCTGGAAAAGAAGCTCGTTGCGCCGATAGTTGAACGGCCCAGGGAAGCAGATTTCATGCTTCATTTTGTATGGCATGATCCGAATCCATCTCCGCACCACCGGTATCAGTTCCAACTGGCTCACGATGCGAACTTCGGGCGCCTGATCGCGGATTTGCTGCTCCACGAGCAGCAGGTTGTGTTGCCGAAACCCTTTCCGGGGACCTACTATTTCCGGGTGCGTTCCCTGGACTCCGGTTTTTTACCGGGGCCCTTCAGCGAGAGCCAAAGGATAAACTTCCCGAGAAGGTACATCCCGACCTGGCGACCGTTTTTTGCGAATCCGCCGCTGCCTCGATGACGAACTAAACGGGAGTTTCTCATGGGAATATATCCCCTGTAATTTGTCGGTGTTTTTTACAAATATGCACTAAATTCCCAGTCAAGATCGTTGGGAATTACTCTATCTATTTGATAAATAAATTAATATCTCTGCTTGGCACTAAATATGCCTTATTTAATTGTGGAAAAAATGATGTCTCTATTCCTCAGGAAGTGATTAAGCAGGAGAACAACAAAATGAAAAGTATATTGGCTAAATCAGCAGCAGGATCCAGCCTTTTATTGCTCGGCCTGGCGATGGCCGGTACCGCCGTTGCCGCATCGGATTATTATGAATTCTCGTCGTTCGGCGGGTTAGGTTCGGAATATGACGTTGATTCTTATGGGAACACCATCTATTACGGTGGTGGTACCTCGGTCTATGCAGTGGATGTCGCCATTGCGGACATGTCGAAAAAGGAGGAACCCAGGTATCTCGCCGATGGCATAACACCCAATCCCAACTACCAGGTCCGGACCTTTAGCAACAACCGCCCTATTACTTTGACCGGCGCGCCGAAGACGCTCTACTCGGCGAGTATTGGTGAGATGTGGGTGGATGCCAACCATATCTATACCGCCGCGACAGATAACTCCATCCTGGCATTCGACAAGACCACCGGGGCCTACACCTCTTCGATGAACTACGTCGGGGGGTTGGATGGTACAGGCTGGGGGTACGGTGATACCTTTCTCTCCTATGGCGGCGGACTCTGGTGGGCGGCCCACGAGAACTCGAGAGTTTTCAGTTCCTCCGATGGTATGAACTGGACGTACGAGTTTACCTGGCCAAGCATGGGTGGTGGCCACGGCGACGGCATGGAGTGGGTGAATGGCTCCATTTTCGTCTCTGACATGACCTCCAATTTCATTGCTCAGTGGCAGAAAACCGGTGGCGTCTGGAACGAGACGAACCGGTTTGCCTACACTGAGGCCGGTGGGGTCAACAAGTATGTGGAAGGCATGGGCTTCGGTGCCCTGGGCCACTTCTGGGCTGGCAGCGGCAGTGAAATCTATGAGCTGGGCGGCGGCGAGATCCAGGTGGTCATCGATGATCCCGATCCCACCGTGCCCGAACCCGGCATGCTGCTGCTCTTCGGCACTGGCCTGCTTGGCCTGATCGGTGCGCGGCGGAGGAGATCTGCCTGACCCTGATATGATTTAACAGCAGGGAGAAAAAAGCCGTCCGACTGCAGTTTCGGGCGGCTTTTTTTATCGTTGGACTAATTTCAACCCTGCCGTTATCAACCGGTTTACTCGAGGCGTTTCTGTAACTCCCTGGCAAAGGCCTTTTTCTGCTCGGGATTTATCCGCTCCAGCGCCGTCTGAAAGGCCTCTTTGGCCTGGGGGTGGTCCCCGGATTTCTGCAAGGCAAGCCCCAGGTGGTAGAGGATTTGTGGATCGCCCTGGGACAGCAGGGATGCCCGCCGGAGTTGCTCTACCGCCTGGGGATAGTGTCCGGTCTGGTAGGCGATCCAGCCGAGAATATCCAGCGACCTTGCGTCCTGTGGGAAACGGCGCACCCCCTCCTGGGCAAAACGTAAAGCCGCTTCCGGCCTGTCCAGGTCCTCGAGATGGGTCAGCGCCAGTTCATGGTAGCCCCTGGGGATCTGTGGGTTGGCGTCTATCAATCCCTGGTAGGTGCTCACCGCCAACTCAGGTTGGCCCTCGCCCCGATAGGCGGTCCCCAGCAGCAGGTAGCCCTGCGGCAGCGGGGGGTAGCGCTCTATGATCTCCCGGGCACGCGCGATCACCGCCGGGTAGCGCTTTTCCTGCAGGTCGATGCGGCAGAGGGCGGAACTGGCCTTTAGGTAAGGCTTGTCTCCGAGACCCTTCTGCTCCAGTACCGTAAGATACTGCTTCCGGGCCTGGGTCAGGTCCTGCTGTTGGTGATAAAGGGCACCCAGTCCCAGCAGCAGATCGATCTTATCCCTGGCCATTTCCAGACCCTGTTTGTAGGCCGCTTCCGCCTGATCGAATTGTTGAAGCGCCTGATAGGTGGAGGCCAGGGAGAGGTAAATCGCAGCCGAGTCCGGTGCCTGCCGGGTGAGCATCTCTCGTTCCTGATTGAATCGTTGCTTTTCCCCCAGCCCCATATAAGTGGCTGCCAGGTGCGCGCGCGCCTCGACGTTTCCCGGCTGGACCTGCAACAGTCGTTCACAGAGAAAGGACGCCTCTGCAAGTTTGCCCTGCTTGAGCAATTGTCCCGCAGTCCAGGTAAGTCGGGGGATATCCTGTTGGAATATTGGGGCAGATTCCGGTGGAATATCCAGGTGTTCATAGGAAAAGTCGGGTTCCGGGGTTGCAGTATCCGATAGCGGGATCGCCCAACAAATGGCTGTGGTTGTCAGCAGATAAACGATCAACAAAAGCCTGGTATGATTTATTGAAGGGAACATTCCGATTGCTCTCACGATTTCTCCCAAAAAATGTATGCAGTATCCGCCGATTGACCTCTCTGCGGCTGGCCTTGCCGGCGGTTTCACGATATTTAGTATATTCTCTGTCGGCAGCTTGGGAGTATACCTCAATGATTTTATTACTCTGCCGGAGTTTTTTCCGGCTCTGTCGGCGAGATTGAGATACAGGGCACCTCGAAAAATTCGAAGTACGCATAATAAACCGTCTCCATTTTATACTGAAGGAGTACTAGTGGAATCATTTGTTCAATAAATGCGGGTGTGGATTTAAGAACAGGAAATTTTACAGGCGAAAATAACTTGGAGGGTGGATAGATGATGAAAAAAGCAACCGGAGTAGCCTTGTTCGTACTGTTGGCATTAGCGAACTCAATTTCGAGCGCCGACAATGATGAGAGACAATTGGTCCAGCTACCGGAAATGATGCAACAACATATGATGTCGAATATGCGCGATCATTTGACCGCGGTTAATGAAATTCTGATCGCCATGGGGAATGGTGAACTGGATAAGGCGGCGGAGATCGCTGAGCAACGTCTTGGTATGAGTTCGCTGGAATTGCATGGGGCGAGCCATATGGCTGAATTCATGCCCGAAGGGATGAGACAGGCAGGTACAAGTATGCATCGAGCAGCAAGCCGATTTGCCTTGAAAGCACAGGAAGGCGAGCTGTTGCCAGCCTATAAAATACTGTCGGAGACCACGGCTGCCTGTGTTAGCTGCCACTCAGGTTATCGCATTCGATGAAGTACTTGTTCAACAAAAATGCACCCGGCCGGTAAATTCATTGTTTTCCCCCCTTATCCACGATCTCGTCGCTGCTCAGGGTGACAATGGCGCCAACCCGACGCCGGTCGGCAGCACCATACTGGCGTTTACCGTGCCGATCGATGACTACCGCCTGCACCGAGCCGATGTCTGCCGGATTACCCAGGGTGTGCCCCAAGGCCTCCAGTTCCTTAATTACCTTCTCCGAGAAACCGATCTCGCGCCGTACACTGCCGTTGGCGCTGGTCTGCGCGATGCGTGGTGCGTCCACCGCTTCCTGGACATCCATGCCGTGATCGATGAGATTTATACTGACCCCGAGCACCGAGTCGATGATGGTTGAGCCGCCGGGCGAGCCATAGGCGGCCACCGGCCGTTTGCCGTGGAATACCAGGGTCGGCGCCATGCTGGAGCGTGGGCGTTTGTCGGGCGCCACATCGTTGGCTCCCGGATTGAAGTTGTCGGGATCCGGGTTGTAGGCCGGGACGAAATTGAAGTCTGTGAGTTCGTTGTTGAGAAGAAATCCGTACCTCGGCACCATCAGGCCCGCACCCCAGCCTGATTCTATCGTGCTGGTGTAGGAGACGATATTGCCGTCCCTGTCGACTATGGTGAAATGAGTGGTATTGACTCCCTTGGGTATCTCCGGGGAAACCCTGGCCAGTTTGGAGCCTGTTTTGACGGCAGCCAGTTCGTAGGGACGGGGATCGTCCGCTGTCACTGCAGCCTGACGGGCATCTGGATCGATCAGGGCGCTGCGCATGGCAACATAGTCGTCGTCCAACAGCCCTTCGGTGGGCACATCGACGAAATCTTCGTCTCCCATCCAGACAGCGCGATCAGCGAAGGCCAGCCGCATGGCCTCGATCATAACGTTCAGTGTGCGGGTGGTCCCGAAGCCGTATCCCTGCGCCTTGTCTCCAATGGGGAAACGCTCGATCAGTTTGAGGATTTGGATCACGGTGAGGGCGCCGGAGGAGGGCGGCCCCATGGATTTGATGGTCAGGCCGCGATAGTCACCCTCGATGGGATCGCGGATGACCACCTTGTAGTTTTCCAGATCCCCGTCCGTCATCCGCCCCGCACCGGCGGCAATCTCAATACCGGTCCCAGGATCGCTACGGGTTGCCCGCTGGGTTTCGATGATCGCCTTGGCGATCTCTCCCTCTCTCTGGTAGAAGACATCGGGGCCCTGCGCAGAGATCAGCTTGAGGGTCTTTGCCAGATCAGGTTGCACCAATAGCTGCCCCTCGACCAGAGGTGCATCGTGCGGGCGGAACACCTTACGGGCCTCATCGTACGCGGGGTTGCCTGGCTCGCTCTGCAGGCGGGGGCTCTTGCTGCTTTTGGCCAGCCTGGGCCCGACTCGAAAGCCCTTTTCCGCGAGTTCGATGGCCGGAGTCAATGACTCCGACAGGGAAATGGTCCCCCAGTTCTCCAGCGCGGTGGTCACCCCGCGGAGTGTTCCCGGAACACCGACCGCCAGGCCGCTGGTGGATGCCAGGCTGAATGCCGAACTGCCGTGGTCGACAAAGGGCAAGAACATATCCGGGGTCGCCGCCGCCGGGGCCTTCTCCCGAGACTCCACCGCGAATACCTTTTTCTCTTTGGCCAGATAGACCAGCATGAAGCCACCGCCGCCGATTCCGGATGACTGGGGCTCCACCACATTCAGGGCGAACTGTACCGCCGCGGCGGCATCGATGGCATTACCGCCCTGACGCAGAATCTCCGCCCCCACCCTCGCCGCATTGGGTTCGCTGGTGGTGATGACGCCGCCACGCACACCGGGTACCCCCAGGGATGAGCCCCGCTGCGACCAGGTGCAGGAAGTGATCAGGGCCATGGCGGCGCCGAGCAGCACCAGCGCCTGTAACCGGTTGCCGTTTAAAAGAAACGAACTGCAAAAACGCAGAAACCTTGGGGCGGTCATCGTTTATCTCCTCCGGTTGATTCTGCCTTGTTAGCGCTGGTCATCGCGCAAGCCCGCCGGCCGCAAGCAGAACGGGCACTGCTCCGGCAATCGATCGTCAGGCAGCGTTTTTTTCGGGGTGAGAGGTATTATAGTTGATGGGGAATGAACTGCCGCTGGTCTGCCCTGGCGCTAATTCTGGCAGCCGGTGCGAACCATCCTCCGCCACCACTCGTGGTGGTGGGGCTCCCGCGCCGCATAAATCCACTTGCGGTTTTCTATTGCAGGATAGTCCAACGGAAAGGTTAAAAGGTAGCCATGAATTGGAATAGTCTGATCCTGCACTACGAGATCCACATCCGCCTGGGGTTTTTCTTCGCGGTCTTTGTGCCGATGGCCCTGTGGGAGATGGCGGCCCCACGCCGGGCCCTCGGCATTTCGAAACGGCTGCGCTGGATTAACAATTTGGGCATGGTATTTCTCAATAGCCTGATTCTGCGCCTGCTCTTTCCCGCCGCTGCGGCGGGCATGGCCGCCCTGGCGGCAGCCCGTGGCTGGGGTCTGCTCAATTATTTCGAGCTGCCCTTCTGGCTGGCCGCAGCGGTATCGGTAATCGCAATGGACTGTGTGATATATCTGCAGCACGTGCTGGTTCACCATGCGGACCCCGATTACGACGTGGCCACCGGCGCCCGATTCCACCCGCTCGAGATCATACTCTCCATGCTGATCAAATTCGCCACCATCATGGTGCTCGGGCCGCCGCTGGTGGCCGTCATGATATTCGAAGTGCTGCTCAACGCCACCGCCATGCTCAATCACAGTAACGTGAAGATTCCGCTCGCAACGGACCGGGTACTGCGCTGGTTCCTGGTTACCCCGGATATGCACCGGGTGCATCATTCGGTGGAGGACGATGAAGCCAACAGTAATTTCGGCTTCAACCTGCCCTGGTGGGATCGGCTGTTTGGCAGTTATCGCGATCAACCCCGGGGCGGACACCAGGGGATGGTCATCGGTATTCACGGCTATCGGGACCCAAGGCAGGTCAATCGTTTGCCCGGCATGCTGCTACTGCCCTTCGCTGGGAAAATCAGCGGTTATTGCGCCATCAATCGCCGGCAATGGTCCCGTCCGGAGGGAGAAGGGGACAAGCGGCCATAGATTATGGCTTGGTGAAGGTGTTACTCACGAAACCGGTGTGTTCCAGAGGTTTATCGCCAGCGATCTGATCTGGCCGGAACACCACCAGATGCCGGACATCCAGCCCCAGGCCGGTCTCCGTTCCCACCGCCATATCCTGGTGGCTGGGCATCAGCGACAAGACCTGGTTGCCGTCGGCCAGGCCCAGGGTATAGAGATATTCCGAGCCACGGAAGGCCTTTTTGAGGATCACCCCGCGCAACGGGCTATCCCGGGTCAGGAAGACGTCGTCTGGTCGTAACAGTATCTGCACCTGGCAGCCAGGCGGACAACCCTTTGGCACCGCTCCCTCGATCTCTCCCAGGGGGGTGATAAGGCGTGCCGCATCCAGCACCCTGGCATCCAGGATCGAGCCCTGACCGATAAAGTCGGCGACAAAACGATTGGCCGGGTTGTGATAGAGCCGGTAGGCGCTGTCCCACTGCTGCAGCTGGCCCTGATGGATGGCACCGATGAGGTCGCACATGGCGAATGCCTCCAGCTGATCGTGAGTGACCAGGATCGCGGTGACCCGGTCGCGTTTCAACAGGTCGCGCACCTCGCCCGCAAGCTGCTCCCGCAGTTCCACGTCCAGGTTGGAGAAGGGCTCATCCAGGAGCAGTATCTCCGGCCTCGGGGCCATTGCACGGGCCAGGGCTACCCGCTGCTGCTGTCCGCCTGAGAGCTGGTGGGGGTAGGTCGAGCCCGCCCCCTCGAGACCGGTGAGCGCCAACAGTTCTTCCACCCTCCGTCTGCGCTCGATTACCGTCAGTCGCCGTAGACCAAAGGCGATGTTTTTTTCAACATTGAGGTGCGGGAAGAGGGCGAAGTCCTGAAATACCATACCGACCCGACGCTGCTCGGGTGGTACCCGGTCACCCGGGCGACTGACCAGTTTCCCGTGAAGGTGAATCTCACCCTGAGCCAGCGGCTCGAAGCCGGCGATGGCCCGCAGCAGGCTGGTCTTGCCACAGCCACTGGGGCCGAGCAGGCACCCGATCTGGCCGGGAGCCAGGGAAAAGGAGATTTCCTTCGCTGCGATCTTGTGACCGTAGGCAACGGAGACGCCGTTCAATTCCAGCTGGTTATTCATGTGCTGGCCCCAGTCGGCGGATATTGCGGCTCAGGAGGATCACAGGCAAGACCCCGACCAGTACAATGGCGAGGGCGGCACTGGAGGCATCCATGAGTCGTTCGTCGGATGCCAGTTCGTAAGTGCGTACCGCCAGGGTATTGAAATTGAAGGGGCGCAGGATCAATGTCGCCGGTAGTTCTTTCAGCACATCGACAAACACCAGCAGCAGGGCGGTAAACAGGCTTGCCCTCATCATCGGCAGATGAACGCGTCCCAGCACCCCGGCCGGTTGGTAGCCGAGAGAGTAAGCGGCATCGTCCACGCTGCGGCCGATCTTTCCCAACCCGGCCTCTACCGTCTGCAGCGAGACGGCGAGAAAACGAACCAGGTAGCTGAACAGCAGCGCCACCAGGGTGCCGCTCAGGAGCAGCCCGCTGGAGATGTCGAACCGGGTCCGCAGCCAACTGTCCAGGGTGTTGTCGAACCAGGCAAAGGGCAGCATGACACCGACTGCGATGACGGTCCCCGGAACTGCATAGCCCATACCGGCAATGCGAACCGAGATGCGGGTTAGGGGCCGATTGTGGAGTCGCTTGCCGTATCCCAGTAACAGGGCCAGCAGCAGGGCCAGCAGCGAGGCCGAGGCGGCCAGCAGAAAGCTGTGCCAGGTGAGGGCTAGGAAGCTGGCGTCCACCATTTCGCCATAGGTCGCCCAGCTCCAGACTGCCAGTTGGCTGGCGGGAAGGAGAAAACCCAGCAACAGAACGCCACCGCAGATGCCGAAGGCGGCCGCGGCGTTCCAGCCAGTAAGATCGAACCGGGGCGGGGATACCCGGCGGCGGCCGGTGTGGTGAAAACGCATGTGTCGTCGGGACCAGCGCTCCAGGATGATCAACAGGAAGACGAAGCCGAGCAGCATGGCCGATAGTTGAGCGGCCGCGGGACTGTTGTCGAGTCCGAACCAGGTGCGGAAAATACCGGTGGTGAATGTGCTTACCCCAAAATATTGCACCGTACCATAGTCGGCCAGGGTCTCCATCAGGGCCAGGCTGAGTCCGGCGATGACGGCAGGGCGGGACAGTGGCAGGGCGACGTTAAAAAATGTGCGCCAGGGGCCATTGCCCAGGGTGCGGCTGACCTCGAGGACGCAGACCGACTGCTCAAGGAATGAGGCGCGGGCCAGCAGGTAGACATAGGGATAGAGCACCAGGGAGAGCATCAGGGCCGCACCCTCCAGGGAACGGATCTCGGGAAACCAGTAGTCGCCATAGCCCCAGCCGGTCCACTCCCTAAGCTGCGTCTGCAGCGGTCCGGAGAAATCGAGCATACCGGTATAGGTGTAGGCAATGATATAGGCCGGTATCGCCATCGGCAGCAGCAGTGCCCACTCGAACAGACGCCGTCCGGGAAAGCGGCACATGCTGGTGAGCCAGGCGCAGGAGACGCCGATCGACAGGGTACCGATGGCGACCCCGGTCATCAATAACAGGGAGTTGACCACGTAGTCCCGGAGCACCGTCTCCACCAGGTGTTGCCACACCTCGCCGGCGGGATGCAGTACGAAGCTGAAGATCACCAGCACCGGGATCGCCATCAGGACAGCCACAGCCGGCGGACCCCAGCGCCAAAGGGTGTCGCCGGTGGAAGAGGAGAGGCTGGAAACCGCAGAGGACAAGTGGATCAACTCCCTGGGACGGGTGATGGGCGCCTATTTCCAGCCCGCACGATCCATGATTTTGACCGCTTCCGGGTTCAATTCGCCAAGCAGAGAGAGGTTGATCGAGTCTGTTTTAAACGTCCCCCAGGACTTGAGCGTCTCGCTCCATCCAACATCGGGATTGACCGGATATTCGTGATTGCTTGCGGCGTACCACCGCTGGGCCTCGTCGCCCGCCAGGAACTCCAGCAGCCGGATGGCGTTTTCCCGGTGCGGTGCAGCGGCGGTGACGGCGGCGCCACTGACGTTCACATGGACTCCGCGCCCCGCCTGATTGGGCCAGAAGATGGCCATCTTGCCAGCGGCCTCGCGCTCTTCTGCATTCTTCGAATGAATCATCGTTCCCAGGTAATAGGTGTTGGCGAGGGCGATATCGCACTGTCCCGCGGCGGCAGCCTTGATCTGGTCCCGGTCTCCGCCCTGGGGCGGTCGGGCGAAATTCTTTACCAGGCCCTTAGCCCAGTGTTCAGTCTTCAATGCGCCGTCTGCGACAAGCATGGACGCGGTCAGCGACTGGTTATAGATGTTGCCGGAGGAACGGATACAAAGCCGGTTTTTCCAGCGGGAATCCGTCAGTGCTTCATAGCTCGAGAGCTCCTCCGGTTTGACCCGCTCCTTCGCATAAACGATAGTGCGTGCCCGGATCGAAAGTCCGAACCAATGATTTTCGGGATCGCGGTAAGATGCCGGTATCGAGGCCTGGAGAATTTCAGACTCTACGGCCTGCAATACGCCTGCCGCCTTGGCCCGGTAGAGCCGGCCCGCATCGGTGGTGATCAACAGGTCTGCCGGGGAGTTCCGGTTTTCGCTTCGCAGCCGCTGCAGCAGGGCATCCGCCTTTCCGGTCACCAGATTGACCTGGATCCCGGTTTCGTTCGAGAACCGCTCCAACAGCGGTTTGATCAGCGCTTCCTTGCGGGCGGAATAGACATTGACCTCGTCGGCCAGGGTCTGCGTCGTGTAGAGGGCCAGCGGAACCAGCAGTGAGGCCAGAAGCTTGTTGTACATCTCGGAATACCTCAGGGTATCTTTGAAAACAGGTTGCTATAGGGGTTTTCTAGGATATTATTACGAATGAAAACTATTCTCAATAAAAGCCGCTCTTTGGATTGGATGAGAGGCTGGGTAACTATCTATTGAGGTCCGAAAACTTGCCTAGGATCGTTTGGATTCCGCTCCTTTTATTGCTGTTCGGTGCGCTTGGAGGATGCGCTACTGGCCCAACTTCACCCCTTCAAGCGCTACCCGCGAGGGATTGTCTGCAGTTTTATTCGGACCTGGATGAGGCTGTTGCCATTGCCGGCGTCCGCGATGCCAGTGCCGCCGCCATACCGGGTTATCCGTTTCTGAGATCGAACCGCTTTCTTGCCTCCTTCCGGGACGAGCTTGAGGATACAGCGCACTATCGGCAGTGGATAGCGGCGCTGGCCCGTCTCGACCTGGAACTGAGGCGCCTGGAACTGGATAACCTGCCGGCAGATCGTCACGCCGTGCCGACCGCTCGGGATGGAGAGGGAGCGGGCCGTTGGCTGGAGCAATGCAGCGGTCAGCTGGCCCGCGAGGTGCAGCAGGACAGGAGGCACCTGGCGGTGTTGCAAAACGTCGTCGAGGTGCCCGACAACTACCTCACCTGGCGCCGGGTTGTCGGTCTCTATCCCCTGGCCAGCCTGCTGGCACATCGGTCGGTAATCGAGTTGCATAAGCGATTACAACAGCCTTTCTTGTTGCCGCCCGGGGAGCTTCCGTTGCGTGGCAGGCTGGTTCGCTACCGTCCGTTTTCAGGCGGCCAGCCCACTTCACTCTCCTCCCGATTGCAGGAAGTTGAACCTTCCCTTCTGGGCATAACTCCGCCGGACCAGCCCCTGCTGGACCGATTGTTTCAGCGATTTGCCCCGATCATCGAAATCGATACCCTCAATGAGGCTGATCATATTGGCCACATGGGATGGGACAAGGATGGCAGCACCGTGGTCGATACCGACCAACCGGTAGTTTACCGCTACCCGAGTTATACCCGCTTCCGGGAGCGGACGCTGCTGCAGCTCAACTACCTGTTCTGGTTTCCTGCCCGCGATACCGGCGATATCTACAGCGGGCATCTTGATGCGGTGATCTGGCGGGTCACCCTCGATACCCACGCGCGCCCCCTGGCCTACGACAGCATTCACGGTTGCGGTTGCTATTATCAATTGTTACCGGCGCTCGGCTACCAGCTGCGGCCACTGTCGACCGGGGAAGAGCCGGTGCTGGTTCCGATGACCGCCCCGGCATGGCAGTCAACACAGCGGTTGATTTTAAGGTTGGCGGCTGGAACCCATTATCTGCAGGCTGTCTATAGTGATATGACCAGAGCGACAGCGGGCATCCCCTACCAACTGCTAGACTACCGGGATCTGCTGTCCCTGTCGCTGCCTGGCGGTGGACGCCGCAGCCTGTTTGGCCCCGATGGACTGGTAGCGGGCAGTGAGCGTGCGGAGCGGTATCTGCTCTGGTCGTTTGGAGTGCTGAGCCCGGGGGCGATGCGGCAACCGGGTACTCATGCCATTGCATTCATCGGGCGCCGCCATTTCGACGATCACCGGTTGCTGGAGTCCCTCCTGCGGGCGGAAAGGGGGTCGGAGGGCCTGCCGGTGTCGGATTGAAGGGAAAAATGGCCTTCGTCGATGGATGTCCGCATCGTGTTAACAGGCCCTGGATAAAAAAAGGTTGGAAAAGCCGGGCGGATTACCGATGATGCACGGGACATCCCGATCGACTGAAGCCGGCCGCTCAGGGCAAACCTTTTCGCGCTCCGGCAACAGCCCTGTTCCGGGAAAACAATACGGCTTAGTATCAACAAGTAAGCAACAGAATGAGGAGAGACAGATGTACGGATTTTCCACAACCCTTAATGGCAGTTTTCAGCTGGTGGTCGACAAGGTCACCGAGGCGCTCAAGGGAGAGGGTTTTGGTGTGCTGACGGAAATAGATGTTCAGGCTACGCTTAAGGCCAAACTGGGCATCGACAAGAAGCCGTATAAGATTCTAGGGGCCTGCAACCCGACGCTGGCCGCCCAGGCACTGGAGGCGGAACCAGACATAGGTCTGCTGTTGCCCTGCAACGTGGTGGTGCAGGAGAACAAAGAGGGCGCTATCAGGGTCTCCTTCATGGACCCGGAAGCCGTGTTGAGCCTGGTCAACCGGCCTGATGTGGAACCCCTCGCCTCGGAGGTGCGTTCCCGTCTGCAGCGGGTGCGGGATGCACTGGGCGGCGAAAACGACACTTGATCAGGTATTTCGCGGAGCAGAATGATGAAACTTCACGTTGACAATATGAAATGCGGTGGTTGTGTGGCATCGGTAAAGGAAGTGTTGGAGTCCGTGCCGGGCAGTCAGGAGGTGGTGGTGGACCTGGATGGGCACTGGGCCGAGGTGCGGGGGGCGATCGACGTCGACGAGGCAATCGCCAGTCTGACTGAAAAGGGTTACCCGGCGCGGCGGATTGAACAGTAGTGCCAGCGCTTCCGTTGATCCCATTGAGCGCGGCGTTGCGTAAGGCCCGGATTGATCCTGCCAGCGATGGGTGATGGTGAATTCTTTGGCGAATGACTCCGAATCCAGGGCTGAAACCGCTGGCCGGTCCTACCAGCTCTCGGTTGAGGGTATGAGCTGCGAGCATTGTGCCCGTGCGGTTGAAGACGCGGTTCGCGCCGTCGCCGGAGTTACCAAGGTAAGGGTGAGCCTGGATCAGAAACAGGCGGAGGTGACCGGAGGTACCCGCCAGCAGGTGGTCAGTGCCATCGAGCAGGCGGGCTATACTGCGACGTCTGCGGAAGATAGCCCGAGGAGCTGCCCGGTTCCCGAACCACAGGATCGGCTGACAACCCACGAAGCGGTCACAGATCCGGACTACGCCATACAGGTTGGCGACATGACATGCTCCAGTTGCGTCGCCAGCGTTGAGCAGGCGATTCGCGGGGTGGACGGAGTCGTTGGTGCCTCGGTAAACCTGGTGGAAAAACAGGCGCTGGTCAGCGGAGGCGCGCCGGAGGCGGTGGTTCAGGCCATCATCGAGCACGGCTACGATGCTCGACTGATCGAGGCACAGCATCCCGCCGGCGTTTTTGTTATTTCTTTGGGGAGCGCTGGCAGCGCGGGAGACCAGGAACGGATAAGGGGGCTTCTGACTCAGGGGCATGCCCAGGCGGATGTGCTCTTCAGCGGTTCAGAAGTGCGGATCACCACGGATCAGCATCCGGCGGACCTTCTGATCCGGCTGCAAAATGCCGGTTACCCGGCGTTGCTGAAGGAGGAGTTTCGCGACCCATACGCGGAGCAGGCGGCGGAGGCCAAGAAGGAGATCCGCCACTCCTGGCACCGGGCCATCGTCGCCGGGGTCGTGGGTGCGGGGCTGATGGCCGGCGAGATGTCCGGTCTGACACCGTCGCTGCATTCAACTGCCGGTCAGCCGTTTTGGTCGATCGTCGCCATTATCTGTCTCGCCACCATGTGGTTCAGTGGCAGAAACTACTATCTTACCGCCGTGAAAAAGGCCCGTTATCTGGCGGCCAACATGGATACACTGATCGCCCTGGGGACCTCCGCGGCCTGGGTCTCCTCGGTGATGGTAATTGCCAATCCGGATTTTATCCCGGGTGGAGGCAATCACCTCTATCTTGATGCGTCGGTCCTGATCCTGGCCTTCCTGCAGTTCGGGCATGCCCTGGAGGTGCGGGCAAAACGGACCACCAGTGAGGCTATCGGTTCGTTGCTGGGGCTGGTGCCAAAAACGGCAATGCTGGTGCGTGGTGATGTTGAAGTGGATATCCCGGTCTCCCTGTTACGCCTGGGTGATGAGATCAGGGTTCGGCCGGGAGAGAAGGTCCCCATCGATGGGGAGGTGGTTTCCGGGGGGTCCAGCGTGGATGAGTCCATGTTGTCCGGAGAGTCGATGCCGGTCGCCAAAGGCGTGGGTGATACGGTGACCGGTGGCAGTATAAACAGCAGCGGTTCCTTCGTTTCTAAGGTGACCTGCCTGGGAGAGGATACAACCCTTGCCCACATTATCCGGATGGTGAAACAGGCCCAGCTTAGCAAGCCGCCAATCGGGAGATTGGTGGACAGGGTCTCTGCTGTTTTCGTTCCGGTGGTAATCGCCATTTCTATCCTGACCTTTTTCGCCTGGTATCACTTCGCGCCGGAGCCCACGCTGGCCTATGCATTGACCACCGGCATCGCGGTGCTGGTGATTGCCTGTCCCTGTGCCCTGGGGTTGGCGACCCCGATTGCTATCATGGTAGGGACGGCCCGGGCCGCCGAGTTCAATATCCTTATCCGCAACAGTGATGCCCTGCAGAGTGCCAGTCAACTGGACACCCTGGTGGTGGACAAGACAGGTACCCTGACCGAAGGCCGACCCCGAGTGACCTCGGTCCTAACCCCGAACGATGAATCAGTGTCGGAGATACTGCAGCTGGCTGCCAGTCTGGAGACAAACTCAGAACACCCGCTGGCTGAGGCTATCACCGTGGCAGCCAGGGAACAGGGCAGTGAACTATTGCCGGTGGCTGAGTTCCTGGCGGTCTCAGGCCGCGGGATCCGGGGTAATATTGAGGGGCGGAACTGGTATCTCGGTAACCAGCAGTACCTAACCGAACAGGGCATAGTGCTTCCCGCATCGTTGCTGCAGAGCGCCGACGTTCAGGCGGAGCAGGGGGGGACGCCCGTCTGGCTGGCCAATTCCGAACAGGTCAGGGGACTGTTGGTTCTGAAAGATCCGATACGCAGGGATACCCCCGCGGCAATTGCAATGCTGCGGAAGCTGGGCGTCGATCTCGTCATGTGCACCGGGGATAATCGCGCTACTGCCCAGGCGGTGGCCAGGGAACTGGGCATTGACCAAGTGCACAGTGAAGTGCTTCCGCGCGACAAGCTTAAAGTGGTTGCAGCACTTCAGGATAAGGGCTGTACGGTGGGCATGGTGGGAGATGGGGTCAATGATGCCCCGGCACTGGCCCAGGCCGACACCGGTTTCGCCATCGGCAGTGGAACGGATGTGGCAATAGACAACGCGGACATCACCCTGGCGGGGGATTCACTGGCTCATGTCAGTACCGCCATACGCCTGTCGGCTGCGACCATTCTCAATATCAAACAGAACCTGTTCGGGGCGTTCATCTACAATATCGTCGGAATTCCACTCGCGGCCGGGCTTTTTTACCCCTTTACCGGCTGGTTGCTGCAGCCCATGTTCGCCAGTGCCGCGATGGCGATGTCGTCGGTGACTGTCGTTAGCAACGCCAACCGGCTGCGATTTTTCAAGCGCTGAGAAGCGTGGCAAGAGTTGCAGGGATAGTCCGCCTCCGGGATACCCTCATTCGTCGTATAGCAGGTATGTAAATCGTGGATCGTCAGGCGTCCCCTCCAGGGCGCCGGGTTTGTTGCCCGGCCGCCACATGATGACCTCCTCTATCTTCCTGGCCAGTTCGAAATCCTTGTCGGAGACCCCGCCGGCTGAGTGGGTGGTTAACTTCACCTTGACAGCAGCGTAGGAAACAGCCAGGTCAGGGTGATGAAACGCCGCTTCCGCCAGGTGGCCGATGGCGTTGACCACCATCAAGGTCCCTTTCCAGCCGCTGGTTTTAAAGCTTCTCTGTATTCCACCATTTTCGAGCTGCCATCGCGGCAGTTCTTCCTGCAGGCGAGCTGTGATTGCTTCCTCCGGGTAGATTTCTCCCTGTTTTAATGCGCTCCAATCCATTTTTCTCTCCTCCGGAGTAATCGGCCGCAGGGGGACGGGGCCAGAGAAACACAATCATCCTGCGCTTCCACTGATCCGGCTCTGTTAAGACCCCCCCGCCATTTCGAGAATTTTTACGATTTCCACATGGCCCTCACTGGAGGCTGCGGTCAGGGCTGTCCAGTCGTTTTGGTCTTTGACGCCGATCTTGGCCTCTCCTTTCAGCAGGGTCTCCACTACCTGGCGGTGGCCGTTCCACGCGGCATACATCAAGGCTGTCCAGCCGTCATTGTTTTGTTCGTTCACTCTTGCTCCGTTGTCGAGCAGTTCCTTCACCACGTCGCTGTGACCGTTCCAGGCGGCTGCCGTCAGTGCTGTTTTTCCATCGTCGTTTTTAATGTTCACATCGGCACCTTGTCTCAGCAGTGTTCGTACCACCACGTTGTGGCCATGTGTTGCTGCGGACATCAGCGCCGTCCAGCCCCCCGACAACTTTGCATCCGGCGACACGCCTGCGGCCAACAGGGCATTCACCGCGTCGATATTACCCTGCTCCGCATTGATCAACAGCGCTTTGGGTGTTGCCGCTATCCCCATCTGAGCCAATCGTTGACGGGCATCCTCCAACTCCCTGGATTTCGCCAATGCCTCCGTGCCGGCTTTCTCGTCACTCCTTGTTGCGTATTCGAGGGACTCTCGCAGACCAGCCTCTGCGGTCGGATTCGATGGGTCGATTGCCAGGATCTTTTTGTAGTAGTTGCCGGCGTTTAACCAATCTCTCTTCTTCTGTGCCCGGGCACCCCAGGCCAGGTATTGCTGCCTGATTTGTTCAATTCCGTTCAGTCCTGCTTCATTGTTGGGGTCAATTTTCAGCACCTGACTGAAGATTTCAAAAGCGTTGTTACCGGCCGGGGTGGTCAGATGCCGGGCCTTGATCAGCTCATCCGCGCGCTCCAGTAGCCGGTCGACCCGTGAGGTCGTCTCAATGGGCATCTGGCGCTTTACATCTGAGCTCGCTTGAGCCAGGACACGCGGTTGCTCCGCGGGGCGGGAGTCTGGGACTTCCGTTTTGCTGATATTCTTTAGTGCCAGATGTTCCGGAAAAGAGACCATTCGGTATTTCAGCTCGTTGCTTTCGTTACGCAACTGCCCGATCTCGCTGATGTATGCCGCCATTTTGTTCTCATTTTCCTGGATCCTGGCATGAGCCTTGTCAAGTTCCTCACGGTTTCGTGCCAATTCTGCTTCTGTCTGGGCCAGCCGCTCCTCGGAGGCGCGCAGTTTCTGCTCTAGATTCTTCTGTCTGGCTTCTGAATCCGCTGTTGTAGCAACCGCTTTACCGGGAAGTCTTGTGAGCCCCGTTGGAAGGTTTTCCAGCAGGGTTAGCTCCAGGTCCTGCTGTGACTTTATCACCGTGTCATTGATCTGATTGGTGACCACCGCGGAGACATTGGTTTCGATCAGCTCTACGCTGCCGTTTTGGTTACTGGCGTAGAAGGTGCGGCCGGCATTTTCCGAGGGGGGCGTCGCAGAAGCGGGCTCGGGTGCGGTCGATGGAGCATTTAACGAGACAGTGTGCTCCTTTTGTATCGTCGCCGTCTGTGCGGTCATATCTCCTGTGACAACGGACTCAAGGGTTTCTGGTTTCTGCTCCAGCGCGGGGTAAATCAGCAACCAAACCAGAGCCGCTATCGCCGCCCCTTTCCCCAATCCAATCGGTTGTCTGGAGATCAATCCTGATAGTTTCTCAATGCCCGGGCGAAACGCTTTGCGGGTTGCCTCGATTCCCGCTGAGAGAGACGTTTTGAATGGGTGTTCCCGATTCTCGGTTTCTTTTCCCCCGGGTTTCCCTCTCGACAGTTCGGAGATTAGCCCCGACAGTTTCTGCATCCCCAGGCGAAGTGCTTTGCGGGTCGCCTCGGTTCCCGCCAAGAGAAACGCTTTGAATGGGTGTTCCTTATGCCCCGTTTCCTTTGCCCCGGGTTGCTCGCTGGTCCGTTCGGAGACAAGCCTGGACAGTTTCTCCACACCCTGGCGAAGCGTTTTGCGAGTTGCCTCGATTCCCGTCGAGAGAGACGTTTTGAATCGGTGCTCTTGCTGTCTCTCGTCCTCTTTCCAGGGCATAACGACACGTACTTCGTTCCCTGGTGCAGTAACACTAGCGGCAGCAGCAGGAATAGCGGAAGGTCCGTTGTGTGTTGATTCAGCAGTCCCTGTCGCTACTTGCTCCGGCGGCCTCTGCTGCCGGATATTAATCGGGTCTCCCTGCTCTTCCCTCAAGTCCTGGATAGCATCCACCATGACCTCTGCGGACACCCTTTTCTGAGAGGTGGCATAGGCGGTTATCAAGGCCCTGCTGCATAGCATGTTGATCAGTCTTGGCCTGCCCCCAGCGTGTCGTGCGACCTGCTGCATGGCCCCGCTGGTAATGATGTCGCCAGTCGAATTTCCGGCAATGCTGAGACGATGGCGGATGAAGTTATCCACCTCTTCGCTTGGCAGTGGTGCAAGCCGGTAGTGGATAGCGAACTGTTCTTTGAGCGGAAGCAATTGGGGGTGTTCGAGTAGTGTCTCCAGCTGGGGTTGTCCCGACAGCAAGATCTGGACAAGATTTTCTTGTTCCGACATCCCGTTGGTGAAGGTCAGGATTTCCACCAGGGACGCGAGCGGCATGTTTTGTGCCTCATCGATAATGAAGGCGATCGTGACCCCCTTTTGCGCCTGTTCGATGAGAAACGTTTTCAGGACGTCTCCGCACAGATCCCTTTCTGTCTCCAGCCCAAGCTTTTTGCAGGCGAGACCGAGGAAGTCGTCGAAGGTCAGATTGGAATACTCGAAATAGACGCAGCGGTAGCTTACGTCCAGATTGTTCAACAGGGTTTTCAGCAGGGTTGTTTTTCCGGCCCCTGTTTCGCCCGTCAATGCCATGTACCCCTTGCGTTCCTTCAATACGCCATATAGCTTGTCGTATGCCTCCCGGTACATAGAGTTGGCATAGAAAAACCGGGGATCCGGGGTCAGGTTAAAAGGGTTTTCCTGAAAATTGAAAAAACGGCCAAGCATGTCCTTCTCCTCCTCGGCAGAGACGTTATTGCTGCGTGTCTCTATCCGGGACTTTGCTGTCTGAATGTCCGATGATTACCTCTACTCGCCGGTTTTTCGCTCTGGCAGTGGGATTATCCGAACCGTCAGGTTTGGTATTCGCCTCAAGTGGAAATTTTTCGCCATACCCGCGCACGGTGATGCGCTCTGCCGGAATCTGATTGAAGATTAATTCCTGTGCGACGGTCTGGGCTCTTTTTTTGGAGAGGTCGAGGTTGTAGGCCGCGCTGCCGATGGAGTCGGTATGTCCCTCCACGGCGATCGGTCGGTCGTTGACCAGAGGGTCGTTCAACACCTTGGCAAGGTCGCGTAGTGTCCTACGGTCCTTGTGATCAAGCCCCGTTTTCCCCGAGGCAAAAGAGAGATCCTTTAGATTCACTGCCACACCGCGCGAATCTTCCACCGCAGACAACGAAATCCCGGTAAGCCGAAGCGCTAACTCGCCATCACTGAGAGGCTCTGTCCGTGGCTTGGATTCTTGCTCCGAGTCGTTTCTCTGCCCCCAGAATGGGGAGGTGCAGGCACTCAGCAGTATGAGTATCGAAACTGCCCCAATCATCTGCTTCATTGCAACTACATACCCTTATGTCTGAATTGTATGATCATGTTTACGTCGGCTTGCCGAATCGTTAATCGTAACATTATCCTGGCTTCCGGTTGCGGAATTCTCCGTTCTCGGCCGATTTTACTCGGGCCTTCCTGGCTGAAACTGTTTAACTGCTCAGCGTGTTTTAAAGTAAGCATAGAAAACTAAATGTCATCACTCAACTATTTCATAAAATTTATTGAAAATTTTAGATTTTTTGGAATTTTTGGATAGACTCGGTTGGTTACTCTTCAACAAGCAAGAACGAACCGATTGCCGGCTTATGTTTTAGCGGAACGATATTCTTATGCGGCCGGTGGCAACACCCTCGAGATTGACCCCGCGTTCGCTCATATCTATTTTCGCCGAGCCCAAGTTCAGCGATGAGAGATCGAGATTCAGATCCGCTGGCGCAACGCGAGTCAACACAGATCCAAGGTGTTGCTTCCAATCGCCTAACTGGTTTTCCAACAATTGGTTTGCCGTGGTCTCCAGGGTCTGGCGGATTTTCAGGTAGAACAGGTCCGCCAGCATGGCATCGGCAGGATCTTCGGGTTCGAAGACGTACTCGAGGTTTTGCAGTTCAAGGCGCTGTTTGTCCGGCGCAAATACCAGATCAGCCCAGGCCTCCAGCATGCCTGCTGCATCGCCGGTCAGTCTTGCCTTTACGCTCAATTCCTGGGCTTTCCCGCTCAGTAGCACTTCCGCGATGCTTAGCTTGCGCTTTTCGAACTCGAAGGGCTGGCTGGCCAGGGCAGTGGAGACCTTCCTGCTCAGATCGGCAAAGCTGAGATCGACGGCAAGCCTCATATTCAGTCCCGAGGACCGGGGGTAGAAGAGTCCCAGCGGTGGCAGGGGGCTTGGCCGGGAGCTTGATGCGGAGCCTTTCCCGAGCGTCGGATAGAAGATAACCGCAAGATGAGTGTCGAGGGTCCGGTTTTGTCCATGCAGCGGGGCGAGCGCAACAGCGGTGGGTCGCAGCGCCAGCCAGTTGTCCTCGGCCAGATGCACCGGTTCCTGCAGCAGGGACCAGATCTTTTCGGCCTGCTGACGCACCGCATTAAGCTCTGGGAGCAGGGTCGTAAGGGTGGTGGCCAGGCTTTCTTTCATCTGCTGTTTGAACACCTCTTCGACAACCGGCGTCACATCGATATCCGCCGCTGTCATTTCGCATGGATCCAGAAAGCGGGTGGGAAGAATCTTAAACTGGGGATGGAGACTCCAGTCGGGTCCCCAATTGAGCCGGGCTAGCACACCGACCACGGCCTGCCGCGGTGGTTCGTCAACGCCGCAACTGCCTTGCAGATCGAAGGTGTTCAATACCTTCTTGCGTGCCTTGATCCAGTAGCGCACATGGGCCTCCAGCCGCAATACATCACCCCGCATACTTACCCGCAGCGGTCCGCGCCAGGCCCGGTATTGGGTATCGATTCCATGCCATCGGTGCCAGCCACGCCAATATCCGGTCTGGTAGGGGACACTTTTCTCCACGGCCTCGGACAGTGGATCCAGGGATATTCGGACAGGAATCTCCATGCTTGAAGGAGAGAGACGGGAGGTGTGCACGGAGGGCTCCGAGGGCACTTGAGCCCCGAGCTGGGCGCTGCAGGCTAGAAAGAGGAGGAGCCCGCCAAAGGTGGCTCGAATAGACTTGGAAAGGGCGGTCATCATGGTGGTATGGGGGATGGAATTGTTAAGTTCTAGGACCATATCACCCACCCCTCTGTGTTGTATAGTTGACCCACTGGGTCGCATCTTTAGCAAGTTACCGTATAATAAATAAGTTATTCGCGTTCACTGGTCCGTTTAGGGGAGAGGCGGGTTTCCCGCCGTGATTCCGGGAGGCGGAGGCAACATCCGGTGGGAAATACCCAACGCAAACAAATTCGCCAAGTAGTCGGACCCCGACTACGTTACCTGTTAAGGCTGGTTTTTCTGCTGTTCGCCCTGCTGGCGGTCAACTCCGTCTATCTGGCGACGATCACAGTCCTGGAACAGATTACTGACAATAGCTATCAGGACTATCTCTACCTGCTGATGTTCCTGCTGCACCTGTTGCTTGGTCTGGTGCTGGTGCTGCCGCTGGTCCTGTTCGGGGTGCTGCACCTGCGCAACGCCAGGTGGCGGCCCAACCGCTACGCCAAGCGCGCCGGAATCAGCCTGTATATTGTCGCACTGCTGCTGTTGCTGTCGGGCATTCTGCTGACCCGGTTCGGTTTTCTCGAAATCAACGATCCGCAGCAGCGACAGGTTGCATATTGGGTTCATGTCCTGTCGCCGCTGGTTGTGATCTGGTTGTTCGTCCTGCACCGGCTGGCGGGTTCCAGGATCCGTTGGCGAATCAGTGGTTATTGGGCAGTAGCCGGCATAGTTCTGGGCTCTTGCCTGCTGGTGCTGCAGCTGCGGGGGCGTACTTTGCCCGAAATGATTGATGGTGCGTACGCGCCGGCGCTGGTGCGTCTCCAGGGGGCGAAGCAGATTCCAGCAGAGCACCTGATGAATGATCGGTTCTGTGCCGAATGTCATCAGCAGATAGCCGACCAGGCGGCCATCAGCATGCACCGTTTCAGTTCCTTTAATAACCCGGCCTACCGCTTCAGTGTGGAGGAGGCCCGCCAGGTTCTGTTTGAGCGGGACGGTGAGGTCAGGGTAGCCCGGCTTTGTGCCGTCTGCCACGATCAGGTCCCGCTGTTTTCCGGTCGTTTCGACCAGCCCGACTATAATCCGGACCGCGATCCCGGCGGCCACGCCGGCATCACCTGTGTTGGTTGCCACGGGATAACCGCGATCAACAGCCCCCTTGGCAACGGTAGCTACACTATCGCGGATCCTCCCCGTTATCCTTTCGCCAACAGTGAAAACGCATTTTTTCAGGCGCTCAATCGTCAGTTGATCAAGGCTAAGCCGGCCTTTCACAAGAAGAGCTTTCTGAAACCTGTCCACAAAACCGCACTGTTCTGTTCCTCCTGCCACAAGGTGCATCTGCCCTATGAGTTGAACCGCTATCGCTGGCTGCGCGGCCAGGATCACTACGACAGTTTTCTTCTGAGCGGTGTTTCCGGTCACCGGGTGGACAGTTTCTACTATCCCCCGCGTGCTACTCCGAACTGTGCCCATTGCCACATGCCGCTGGTGAGATCTGAAGACCCGGCTGCCCGGGATTTCAATGACACGGGTCACCGCAGCGTGCACAGTCATCTGTTTCCGGCAGCCAATACCGCTGTACCCTATCTGCTGAACAAGGGGCAGGCTGGCAATGAAATCAGGCGTGGGATGATGCAGAATGCCGCTCGCCTGGACCTGTTCGGCATCAAGCAGGAGGGAGAGATCAATGGTGTCCTGCACGCCCCGTTAAGGCCGCAACTGCCCACCCTGGAGCCGGGTCGGCGTTATCTCCTGGAAACGGTGATCCGGACCCTCAACATCGGTCACCAGCTGACCCAGGGCACCACCGACTCAAACGAACTCTGGCTCGAGCTGACCATCACGGCCGGCGACCGTGTCATCGGTCGCAGTGGCGGCCGGGATGAAGTTGGAGAGGTGGACCCCTGGTCCTATTTCCTCAATAGTTACCTGCTGGATCGGGAGGGGAGCCGTATTGAGCGGCGTAACGCCCAGGACGTGTTCGTTGCGCTCTATGATCACCAGATACCTCCGGGGGCCGCGTCGGTGGTGCATTATCAATTCCAGCTTCCGTCGGATCTCCAGGGGCCGGTGGTGATCGAGGCGAAGCTGCAGTACCGCAAGTTCGATAGCCGTTTCCTGCGCCATGTGTTGGGCGACGGCTTTCGACACAATGACCTGCCGATCACCACCCTGGCCCAGGATCGGGTAGTATTGCCGCTGCCCGAAAACCGTGGTGAGCTGGCCGGGCAGACCAGCCCGATCGCGGCCTGGGAGCGCTGGAACGACTATGGTATCGGCTTGTTGCGGCAGGGGAATCGCGGGTCTTCCAAGGGTGAGCTGAGGCAGGCTGAAGCGGCCTTTAAGCGGGTGGAGGAACTGGCCCCGGCGCACGGTGCCCTCAATCTCGCCCGGGTCTATTTCAAGGAGGGGCGCCTGGAAGAGACAGCGGCGGCCCTGCAGCGGGCTGCTCGCAGCGATCCCCCGGCCCCGCCCTGGACCCTGTCCTGGTTTTCAGCCCTGGTTGATCGAGAATACGGCAATCTCGACCAGGCCATCGCCAGCCTCGAGGACCTCCTCGCCACCCGTTTCAACCAGGCCCAGGCCCGCCGCTTCGATTTCTCCCAGGATACGCGGGCGCTCAACGAGCTGGGAAGGGTCTACTATGATAGGGCGCGTCGGGAGCGGGGTGATGCCGGTAAAGCGGCGAGAACAGGATACCTGGAGCAGGCCCGAAGTTGGCTGCAGCGCGTGTTGGCGATTGACCCGGAGGATGCCAAGGCCCATTACAACCTGGCGCTGGTCGAGACCGGGCTGGGCCGGAGAGAGGCCGCAGACCGGCACCGTGTCCTCCACGACCGCTATCGGCGCGACGATCACGCGGTGGAACAGGCGGTCACTCGCCATCGGCGGCTCAATCCGGCCGCCGACCATGCAGCCGAAGCGATCGCCATCTATGATCTGCAGCGTCCGGATGCTTACCCCACCCTCGAGAGGAGTGAGGTAGTCTCGCGGATCGATTGACCCACTGGGTCCGTCCGCTATCGGAGCCATTTATGATGAAAAAAAGACGTGTGGAATTCCCCCATTCTGTTGGTGAGGCCGTGATCCGCTCCGCCTTTCGCCGTTCTATGGCCGTGCTTGCCATTCTGGCGGTGATCGCAGCCGCCATATATTTCTGGCTGCACCGCTCCAGCCCGTTGGAGCCGATAGTCGAAGCGGAGGTTCAGCTCCCGCAGGTTGTTGGCGCCACACCCGACCAGGGTCCTCCGGTGGTGCATTTCAGCGACATCACTGAGGATGCCGGTATCGCCTTTGTGCATGTCAGCGGTGCATACGGCGAGCGGCTGATGCCGGAGACCATCGGCAGTGGGGCGGCCTTTTTCGACTATGACAACGATGGCGACCCGGACCTTTTTCTGGTCAACTCCAGTTACTGGAGCGGCCACGAGAAACCTGGAGCCCCCCCCCGGCAGGCGCTCTATCGCAATGATGGCAGCGGCCGGTTCGAGGATGTCACCGCTAGCGCCGGGCTGGCTCTCACCAGCTACGGAATGGGGGTGGCCATTGGCGATTACGATAACGACGGCTGGACCGATCTGTTCCTTACTACCCTGGGACGGAACCATCTGTTCCACAACGAACAGGGGGTGTTCATCGAGATGGGCCCTGAGGCGGGGGTGGCAGGGAGCCCCGAAGCCTGGAGCAGCAGTGCCGCGTTCTTCGATTACGACAACGACGGTGATCTGGATCTTTTCGTTGGCAACTATGTCAGATGGTCACCCAAGATCGACCTGGAGATCGACTTCCGTCTCACTGGCCTGGGCCGCGCCTACGGTGCGCCGGACCATTTTGTCGGCACCAACAGCACCCTGTTTCGGAACGATGGAGGTGGGCGCTTCACCGATGTAACCCGCGCCGCAGGGATCCTGATGAACGACGCGAATTCCGGCCTGCCGCTGGGCAAGGCACTGGGAGTGGTTCCCGCCGACTATGATCGTGACGGCTGGATCGATCTGTTCGTTGCCAACGACACGACTCAGAACTTCCTGTTTCACAATCTGGGCAACGGTAGTTTCGAGGAGATTGGCGCGTTCGAGGGTATTGCCTTTGACCGAGACGGCAAGGCCACCAGTGGGATGGGTATAGATGCCGCCTGGTATCGCAACGATCAGGATCTGGGGGTCCTGGTCGGCAATTTCGCCAACGAAATGAGTTCACTCTATGTTACTGCCGATGGTCGCCCACCCTTTGCCGACGAGGCGATTCTTGAAGGATTGGGCCCGCCGTCGCGTCTCGCACTGACCTTCGGCACCCTGTTTCTCGATTATGACCTGGACGGGCGACTCGATCTGCTGCAGGCCAACGGCCATCTCGAGTACGAGATCAACCGGGTGCAGCCGAGCCAGCAATATGCCCAGCCGCCTCAATTGTTGTGGAACTGCGGTGACCATTGCCCCAACCGATTCATCCTGGCAGGCCAGACCGGTGATCTGTCCCAACCCCTGGTCGGTCGGGGATCGGCCTATGCGGATATTGACGGTGACGGCGATCTCGATCTGTTGATCACCCAGAATGGTCGCCGACCGGCCCTGTTCCGAAACGAGCAGCAGCTTGGTCACCATTGGCTGCGGGTCCAGCTGGTGGGGTCGTCCGCCAACCGTTCCGCTATCGGCGCCCGGGTGGAACTGACCGCAGCGGGTATCACCCAGCGCCGTGAACTGGTCCCCTCGCGCAGTTACATGGCACAGATGGAATTGCCCCTGACATTCGGGCTGGGTGCGGCCACACAGGTCGATTCCCTGGAGATCTTCTGGCCCGCGGGGCTGCGTCAGAGAGTGCCGGTGACGCGGGTGGATACCACCCTGGTGGTGCAGCAGCCATAGCGGCCGAAGAAGAGGGGGAGTGATGGTATACACAGGCAGAATGCACGGGGAAGATCGTCTATGGTCGAAGCTGCTGGGGTGTCTGATTGGTTTATTGATCGCCGCATGCGGGCCTGCCTGGGCCGACCCGCTCTCTGAACCACCGGCCCACTGGCAGGGCAAACTGAGGGGAATCCCGGAGGCGGATATCTCGGGGGCGGAACCGTCCGCCCGCAAGGCCTTGGACGAGGCGAGGGAGAAGACCGCGGAGCTCATCACTTCCGCTGCGTCCGATCCGGCAGAACTGGCCTGGGCATTCGGAAACCTGGGCAACCTGTACCAGCTCTATGATGTGCACACCCTGGCAGAACTGAGTTATATCAATGCCCAGGCCCTGGAGCCGGATAATTTCCGCTGGGCCTACTATATCGGCTATCTGGCCTTTTCCGACGGGCGCATGCGGTCGGCTATCGATTGGTTTGAAAAGGCGGCACAGTTCAATCCCGACTACCCTGCGCTGGGGTTGCGACTGGGTCGCGCCTGGTACGAATTGAGTGATTTTGAGCAGGCGCGCGAGGTGTTGGAGGGTGTAGACGGCGCGCCCGGTTTGCGCGCCGCTGCCCTCTACTACCTGGGTCAGATCGATCTGCTGGAGCGGGACTATGAGCGGGCCGTTGAACGGTTTCAGCTGGCGCTGACGATTGATCCTCAAGCCAGTCGTATCCACTATCCGCTGGCTCGCGCCTATCGCGCCCTGGGGGATGTCGAGGGTGCCCGTCGACAGCTTGCCTTGCAGGGACCGGAAATGCCTTCGCTGGAGGATCCCCTGGTGCAGGAACTGAAGGCCCTGGAAACCGGTGCCCGACCTCATTACATCCGTGCCATGGAGCAGGTCGAGCAGGGAGAGTATCAGGCGGCGGCAGAATCCTTTCGTCAAGGGCTTGAGCGGGATCCGGAAAACGGGAATGCCCGTATCAGCCTGTGTCGAACGCTTTATCTGGCGGGAGAGCCTGATCAGGCGCGACAGGGTCTGGAACAGGTGCTGTCGGCCACACCGCATAAGGTGCTGGCCCTTTTTCTGATGGCGGTCCTGCTCGACGGGGCGGGAGATCGGGATCAGGCGGCAACGCTTTATCGCAGGGTGCTCGGGATTGATCCGCAACACGCCGGTGCTCACTTTTTTCTGGCCAATCAGCTGTTGCGGCAGGGAAAGCATCGGGAGGCAGTGGAGCACTACGCTTTCGCCGGTGCGGACAATCCACCCGCACGGCTCTATCGTCTGCTTGCCCTTTATCGCTCCGGTCAGTCGCAGGTGGTTGTCCGGGATGAATTGCAGGCGGAGATCAGTCAGCACCCGAATCTCCAGATGCTCCAATACGCCCTGGTGCGGCTGCTGGCCTTGAGCCAGGACCCCGAGGTTCGGGATCCGGCCCTGGCAGTCACACTGGCCACCGAACTGGTAATGGGGTTTGCAATACCCCCTTATCTTGAGGCTCTGGCCCTGGCTCAGGGTGCCGCCGGGGACTTCGAACAGGCAATTGCACTGCAGAATCAACTACTGGCCGGTGCTGTCTGGATGGGGGCGGGGCCCTATCAAGATCAGTTGCAGGCGGTACTGGAGGGCTTTGAACGTGGACAGTTGCCAGACCAGCCCTGGCCGGAGCATGATCCGATCCTGACGCCCCAACCCCTCGATCCGGCGGCGGTGTTTCGGGAGTATCCCTCGGCAGTGCCTTACTGAGGGTTGGTACAGCGGACTGAACCCGGACTCGGGTGTTAACCGGCTCAGAACAGTGTCGTTGGTGGGCTCAATGATGCGAGGGGCGACGGCCGGGTAGCCGTCGCCCCTGATTACTGTGCGCTGGCCAGCCTATTTTTCAGCCGATGACGGTGCTGCCGGTGCGACCGGTTGCGCGTATGCCGGATAACCACCCCAGGCCGGATAGCCACCCCAGCCGCCGTAAGGATAGCCGTAACCGCCATAGGGGTAGCCACCCCAGCCGCCGCCGTAAGGATAGCCACCCCAGCCGCCGCCGTAAGGATAGCCGTAACCGCCGTAGTATGGATAGCCGCCGTACCAGGGGCCACCTCCCCAGGGGCCACCCCAGCCGCTTCCCCACCAAGCGCTGGCGGAGGAGACGAAAAGGGCCAATACAGCCGTGACGACTGCGCCAGATAGAATCAATGAAAGACTTTTTTTCACGATTATTTACCCCCTCGTTGTTGAGATCACATTACTTATATCGAGACTTAGTCAGAATTACAGTAACTACTAATTTAGTATAAGCATGCCAATCGGAAATTAATTGATCCTCGTCAATTAATTGATAAGCACCCCAAACAGTATAGAACAGGGACCTGAATCGCAGCAGGTCGGCAATCAGCCGTTGCGGGACAGGTATCTCTGAGATGACGATAACCTGTTGCCAGCGATCGGTTGCAGCAGCAGCGCATCGAAGCTTAGCCAAGCTTCTATGCGTAATTTCTCAGTATGAAGAAAACAAAAACATCAGGGTCCGCTGCCTAAATCAGACCTCTCCAGCGTCAGATTCCCACTCCGTGAAAAACCTACGGGAGATCGTGAAATCGATGAATCGGCGTTGGAACTCTTCCATTTCCTGAAACGTCTGCTGAAATTCCGGAGATTCCAGTTTGTCGCTGAATTCCCCGGCACTCTCCCACCAGATCTCAAGAATTGCGTCGAACGGCTCTCCCGAACCCCGCTCCTCCATCAACCTTAGGTTCATTTCGATCAGCAGGGTCAGGTTTCTTTCTGTCCGCTGCGCCCCCGTGATTTTCGCGAGTCGCCCCAGTCGCTCCACGAACTCCGCGCTTTTCCAGTATTTTCGAAACTCCGCCACCGAGAGTTCCGGGAGGCGTTTGACACAATGTACGAGCCTGATCATGGTGGGTACCGGTATAGTCGCGATGCGGATGATTCAAGGATGGTAAACAGATTAAACCATAATGTGGCCGTCGTCGGCAGCCCCGGCACTGGACAAAGGCGGGAGGGGGCTATATAAACAACCGGCGGTTTTCTGGAAAAGCGAGGTCTTGCCATGATTCGTATACTGGCGATAATCCTGGGTTTGTGTCTTGGCGCGGCATCCTTTGCCGATGAATCGGCTAGTATCGAATTTCAGCAGAGAGCCAAAGCGCTGGGGCAGTCCATCTCATCGGATAACGCTCGGCAATCGGAGCGCTGTGCCGAATTGCGCCGTCAGATGGAGGCGACGAAGGGCCCCCAGCGACACACCACCGCGAGGCAGGCCTATGAAGAGGAGTGCGTTCAGGATTACTCCGCGCCCGCTTCGCCGGGGTTGTCCATCGGGAACTGACCTCGCCCGGGTTACACACTTAAGTTATCCATGGGTATAGCTGTAACTTTATTTTAAATCAATCAGTTATATACATAATCGAGAGGCCCGCGGAATTCCCGGGCGAGGACCCGTCGAACCCCGGGTCCTCTCGCGCACCAGGCTTGACTCGAAATTCCCGGTTAACCCGACAACGCCTTCTGTACCGCCGGCAGTGCAACCCCGGTGTTGATGGGGGCGTTCATATCGGCCAGTATCGCCTCCAGAGCGGCGACACAGAGCAGGATGTTTTCGGCACGGCTGGCATAACCCATCAGGCCGATTCGCCACACCTTGCCGGCCAGGGCGCCCAGGCCGGCGCCGATCTCCAGACTGTATTCGTTCAGCAGTCGGCCACGCACTATCGCATCGTCTACGCCGTCCGGTATGGATACCGCATTGAGTTGAGGCAGACGCTCACTCTCCGGCACCATGAATTTAAACCCCATTGCCTCCAGGCCGGCCTTCAGTGCCAGATGGTTTTGCTGGTGACGGCGCCAGGCGTTTTCCAGTCCCTCTTCCCGCAGGATCACCAGCGCCTCGTGTAAGCCGTAGAGGGCGTTGATCGGGGCGGTGTGGTGGTAGGCTCGCTTGGCCCCGCTACCCCAGTAACCCATCACCAGGTTCAGGTCCATAAACCAGCTTTGAACCTTGTCCTTGCGCTGCCGGATCTTTTCCAGCGCGCGCTCATTGAAACTGACAGGGGCGAGGCCGGGGGTGCAGGAGAGACACTTCTGGGTCCCGGCGTAGACTGCATCTATACCCCATACGTCCACCTTCACCGGGATGCCACCAAGGCCAGTGACCGTATCAACGATCGTTAAACAGTCATGTTTGTGGGCCAGACCGACCAGGGTTTTGATGTCGGATTGGGCGCCGGTGGAGGTCTCGGCATGGACGAAGGCGACGATTTTAGCGTCGGGATTGGCCTTGAGGGCATCCTCCAGTTTATGTGGGTCCACCGCCCGGCCCCAGTCGTCCTCCACCAGGACGGGGATACCGCCGCAGCGCTCGACGTTCTCCTTCATGCGTCCGCCAAAGACGCCATTCTGGCACACGACGACCTTGTCGCCTGGTTCCACCAGATTGACAAAACAGGTCTCCATACCGGCTGAACCAGGCGCAGAGACAGGCATGGTCAGCGCATTGTCGGTCTGGAAGGCATACTGCAGCAGCACCTTCACCTGTTCCATCATCCCGACGAATACCGGATCCAGATGGCCGATGGTGGGTCGAGACATGGCCTCGAGAACACGGGGGTAGACATCGGACGGACCCGGGCCCATCAGTGTTCGGGTGGGAGGATTAAACGAGTGAATTTCCATAGCGTTAACCTTTGTTTAGTCTGCGGAGCAACGAAGCTCTCCTGGCCGATTAAGGAAGATTCTTTGGTCAATGTGGGATTCTACCTTAGTATGCTTTTTTCCAGCGACCCCTGATTGCTTAAAAAATCACCCATGAGACCTATCGTTACCGACGCTGCCTGTGAAGCAGGGCCTGTTGCACGGGGGGCGAGGATCGCATGAGGCGAATTGCGGTATCTCCCTACCTGTTGCTGGTGTTGACCACCCTGTTCTGGTCCGGAAACTTCGTTCTGGCCCGTTTCGTCAGATTGGAGGTTCCCCCCGTCGGCCTCTCTTTCTGGCGCTGGGTGTTTGCGGCTGTTCTGCTGCTGCCGTTCGTCTGGCGGGATATGCGGCGGCACTGGCCCCTGGTTCGGGCCAACCTGAAGCTGGTGCTTGCCCTGGCCCTGTTCGGTGTGGCCAGCTTTAACACCCTGATCTATCTGGGACTGCAGACCACCACCGCTTCCAACGCGGTGCTGCTGCAGTCGGCGATGCCGCTGGTGATCATCCTGCTCTCTCGCCTGTTGCTCCAGATCAACATTACCGCCACTCAGGCCTTCGGTATCCTGGTCTCCCTTGGGGGGGTATTGATCATCGTAACTCGAGGTAATCTCGATACCCTGCTGGGGATCGACCTGGTCCAGGGAGATCTGCTGGTGATGACTGCAGTTGTTGCCTGGGGCCTCTACTCGGTGCTGCTGAAGAGACTGCCACCGGGGTTGGGCGGGCTGTCCCTGCTGGGCTATTTCATTGCTTTTGGTGTAGTTTTTATCGCCCCGGTCTATGCCTGGGAGATCAGTAGCGGCACCGTCATGCCTCTGGGTTGGGTGACGGTCAACAGCGTACTTTACGTCGCGGTGTTTCCCTCCCTTCTCGCCTACCTGTTCTGGAATCGAGCGGTGAGAGAGGTCGGTCCCAACCGGGCCGGCCAGTTCATCCACCTGATGCCGGTGTTCGGTACTCTACTGTCGGTGGTTTTCCTGGGAGAGAGGCTGTACCGCTATCATCTATTCGGCATCCTGCTGGTGGCCCTCGGCATCTACCTGGCGACGCTGTGGGGCAATCGGAGAAAAGAGCCACAGCCCGAGTGATCAGGCAGCCTTCTGGATTGGGGTTCCGGCGCTTCGCATGCTAAATTTCGTTACCAATTGTCACCTACCTCAAGAACCTGCTATGGATCAACTGCTGGAAATCATGGAGCGTCTGCGCGACCCCGAAGCGGGCTGCCCCTGGGACCGGGAACAGACCTTCCGAAGCATTGCCCCGTATACCATTGAAGAGGCCTACGAAGTGGCCGACAGCATCGAACGGGGCGAACTGGAGGAACTCAGAGAAGAACTGGGAGACCTGCTGTTCCAGGTCGTCTTCTATGCCCAGATGGCGAAAGAGCAGGGTCATTTCGATTTTCAAGGGATAGTGGCGGCTATCAGTGAGAAGATGCTTCGCCGTCATCCCCATGTGTTTGGAGATGAAAAGATAGCCACTGCAACTGAACAGAGCGCAGCCTGGGAGAGTCACAAAAGTGCGGAGCGGAGGGCTAAGGCAGATCGAAGTCCCAGTCAGTTGGACGCAGTGGCCCGGGCACTGCCGGCCCTTGTGCGGGCAGAAAAACTCCAGAAACGGGCGTCCAGGGTGGGCTTCGACTGGCCCTCGACGGAGGGGGTATTGGCAAAGGTGCGGGAGGAACTGGGCGAATTGGAGCATGAATTGCGGGGAGTGGCCGCTCCCGGGCGGTTGCGCGAGGAGATGGGCGATCTGCTGTTCAGCTGCGTCAATCTGGCCCGTCATCTGGAAGTGGATGCGGAGAGCGCTCTGCGGGAGTCCAATGGCAAATTCGAACGGCGTTTTCGGTCCGTGGAACGGTTGTTGATGGAGAAAGATAAGACGGCAGTGGAAGCCAGTCTGCAGGAGATGGATGCATTGTGGGATGAGGTCAAGCGGGAGGGAGAGGAGACGGGTGATGCGTGAGACCATCGAACTCACCACTTCATGTCGCGAAGAGCTGGTGGATATCACATCCCGGGTCGAGGCAGTGGTGCACTCGAGCGGGATTCGCGACGGCCTGGTGGCCCTTTATGCCCAAGGGGCTACAGCCGCCGTGATGATCCAGGAGAACTGGGACGACAGCGTCCAGCGGGATGTGGTCGACCTGTTGCGTAAGTTGATCCCGCGGGGTGTGTGGCTGCATGACGCACAGGATGGCAATGGAGACGCCCATTTGAAATCCGGGCTGGTCGGCCCTTCCGAGACCCTGCCGTTGATCGAAGGGAAACTCGGGCTCTCGCGTTGGCAGAACATTTTTTTCTGTGAATTCGACGGTCCCCGGCGGGATCGGCGTGTTGTTTGTACCATCCTTCCGGACCGCTAACGGTTATCTGGAGTTGCCTGGCCAAGTTATGGGATTTCTGGATGCTATCGAGGCGTGTAACCGGCATGATCTGTCCGGCTACCTGCCGTTCGTCGTCGACGGGTTGACGGTAGGCCGGGTCAGGCCGGGGTTTTCGCAAATTCTGGCTCAGTGGAAGCAGGTATTTTCAGTCTCTGCCGAAAGGGTGGAATTACTGACCTGGGAGGAGAATCTGCAGCGGCGCAGCGCACCTCTGGCAGCTGTACTGACGGAACTTGTGGAACAGGGCGTGCTGAGCCATCTCCACGGTGAACAGTACGCGGCTACCGCCAGTGGACGGAATGAAGGGCGGGTGTTGATCGACCGGGCCGCTGCCGCCTACTTCGGAATCCGCGCCTTTGGCCAGCATATCAATGGTTTTGTGCGTGCAGAAGACGGGATTCGGATGTGGTTGGGCCGGCGTTCGGATGACCGCAGGCATTTCCCTGGGCAACTCGATCATCTGGCTGCGGGTGGGTTGCCGTATGGTATCGGTCTTCAGGAAAATCTGGCCAAGGAGTGCTGGGAGGAGGCGGGGATTGTGCCCGGCCTGGCTCTGACTGCCGTTCCGGTGGGTGCAGTAACCTACGTCGCAGATACCAAGAAAGGACTGAAACCGGATACCCTGTATTGCTATGACCTGGAACTTCCTTCGGATTTCCAGCCGCGCTGTATGGACGGGGAGGTGCAGGATTTCCTGCTATGGCCGCTCTCCCGGGTAATGGAAAGTGTCAGGGACCGGGGGGCATTCAAACAGAACTGCAATCTGGTGATTATCGATTTTCTCATTCGTCACGGCTACCTGGGGCCGGATGACGAGAATTACCTGGAACTGGTTGCCGGCCTGCATCCCCCTCTTCCGTGAGTGGCCTATACTTTCAGGCATGCTAAACTGAAAGTTCTGTCTGGAACAAAAAGGGGTTTCTTTGGTCGGAGATCAGAGTCCCGGTCGAGAAAGCGATTCTATGAAAAAAAGAGATTTGTTATTGCTGTTTGCCCTGCTCGTGATCTGGGTCCCACCGCTGTGGGCCAAGGTGACAGAGGTTCCGGTCGATGAGTTAAAGCCCACTCGGGAGCAGCGTCAGGCGACGCTTATTATCATCCGCGTGATCGATAAGTACCATTATAAGAGACACCATTTGGATGACGAGATGTCCCGGCGAATCCTGGACCGCTATCTCGAATCTCTCGATCCCAGCAAGAGTTTCTTCAGCCAGCAAGACGTCGATCGGTTCTCGAACTATGAAGACAACCTGGATGACACCCTTCAGCAGGCCCGTCTCGACCCGGCGTTCGCCATTTTCAAGGTCTTTCGCCAGAGAGTCGACGAACGGGTGAAGTATGCGCTTCAGCTGCTGAAGCGGAAGTTCGATTTTTCGATAGATGAAGAGTACAGCTTCGACCGCAGTGAAGGGCCGTGGGCAGCAGACCCGGGCGAACTGGATGAGCTCTGGCGGAAGCGCGTCAAGAACGACATCCTTCTGTTACGGCTCAGTGGGAAGCAGGACGAGGAGATCGAAAAGACGCTGGGCGAGCGTTATCAGGGGATAAAGCGCCGCACCCGTCAGCTGGCATCGGACGATATCTACCAGACCTTCGTCAACGCCTACACCCTTAGTCTCGAGCCACACACCTCCTATATGTCACCACGGGTGTCCGAGAACTTCGATATAAGTATGCGGCTCTCGCTGGAGGGAATAGGGGCCGTGCTGCGCAGCGAAGACGAGTACACCGAGGTGCTGCGAACGGTTCCCGGTGGTCCGGCGCGATTGAGCGGGGAGGTGCAAGCCGGTGACCGTATCATTGGTGTCGGTCAGGGTAAGGACGGCGAAATCCTGGATATCGTGGGTTGGAGGTTGCAGGACGTCGTCGACAAGATCCGCGGTGAGAAGGGAACGGTAGTGCGGCTGCGGCTGTTACCGGAGCATAGCGGGACGGAGGGACCGGCCAAGCTAGTCACCCTGGTCAGAAACAAAATCAAGCTGGAAGACCAGGCCGCCAAGAAGTCGATAATCAAAGGGCTGGGGGGTATGGGGCCCGGGCGCATCGGCGTAATCGACGTGCCTGCGTTTTATCGGGATTTTAAGGGCCAATCCCAGGGCGACAAGGATTTCCGCAGTACCACCCGAGACGTTCGTAAGCTGCTGCAGGAACTAATGGAAGAAGGGGTCGACGGGATCGTCGTCGATCTGCGTGGAAACGGTGGGGGCTCGCTGATTGAGGCAACCGAGCTGACCGGATTATTTATCCCCAGTGGTCCGGTCGTTCAGGTGCGTGGCGCCAGCGGTGAAGTTGAAATCGAAAGGGATCCCGATCCCAGCGTGGCCTACGATGGTCCGTTGGCGGTTCTGGTAGATCGTAACAGCGCCTCCGCGTCGGAGATTTTCGCCGGCGCGATACAGGACTATCGACGTGGCATCATCATCGGGGAGCCTACCTTTGGTAAAGGTACTGTGCAGACGCTGGTGGATCTGGGGAGATTTGTTCGGGGCGGCGACGATAAACTGGGGCGCCTGCGCCTGACCATGGCTCAGTTCTTCCGGGTCAACGGCGGCAGTACTCAGTTTCAAGGCGTGGTGCCGGACATCGTTTTTCCGTCCGCGTCCGGGTCGGAAGAGCATGGGGAGCGGGGGCTAGACAATGCCTTACCCTGGGCCAGGATAGACGCGGCAGACTATCGTCCGCGCGGCATTGGTTCTATCAAGAAGTATCGGGAAGAACACCAGAAACGAATACAAAATGATCCAGGGTTTAAATATTTGAAAGAGGAGACCGACCTGCTTGTCGAGTTACGTGAACGCGATACCGTCTCGCTCCTGGAGAGCCGTCGCAAGCATGAGTGGGATGGCCGGGAGGCGCGGCGCAAGGACCGCAAAAATCGATTACGGGTATCCCGGGGTTTGCCGCCGCTGTCCGATAGCGAAGAGGTTGAACAGGAGTCGGAGAAGGTTTCAGAGGACGAAGAGGAGACCGATCTCGATGGAGTCAGCCAGATCGCTCTGGAGGAGGCGGCTCGGATCCTGGCCGATTACATTGAAGGCCAGCGGCAGTCGGCGATGGTCCAGTAGGCAGGCTAATCTCGGATTGGAGATCAGCCGCTGACTTCCCCTTCGATCCATTTTCGAATGCGGTTGGAGTCGCCAAACGGGGTCAGTTTGCCGAACGAGTTGAGTAGCACGATGACCAAGGGCCGACCGGCGATTTCGGCCTGCATCACCAGGCATCTTCCGGCCTCATTGATATAGCCGGTTTTACTCAGTTCGATATCCCAGGCGCTGTTTTTCAGCAGGCGGTTGGTATTGCTGTAGCGGAGTGGACCACGGCTTTTGTAGGGATGAACGGCGATTGATCTAGTGGTGGATGCCTGCTGGATCAACCGATACTCACGGCTTGCCTGCACCAACTTCACCAGGTCCTGGGCAGAAGCGACGTTACCGGCATCCAGGCCGGCGGAATCCACGAACCAACTGTCTTGCATCCCCAGTTCCTGCGCCTTGCGATTCATCGCCTGCACAAAGGCCGGTTTGCCACCGGGATAGGTGCGTGCAAGGGCGCTGGCTGCCCGGTTTTCAGACGCTGCCAGAGCGATTCGGATCAATTCCTTTCTTGGCAGGGTGGCTCCGTAGCGCAGGCGCGAACCGGTCTGTTTTAGCAGGTCCCTGTCGTCCTTGGTGATGGTGATCCGCTGATCCATGGGTAACTGGGCATCCAACACCACCATGGCCGTCATCAATTTTGTGATAGAGGCTATCGGCAGGGGGGCGTCCGTCTGCTTGCCATAGATCCTGTTTCCATACTGATCCACGATCAGGGCCGACGCTGAGCGGAGTTTCAGTTCGTTGGGATTGAGTTCGTTCCAGGCCACGAATTCAGCCGAGGCTGGTGCCGCAGGCGATTGCTGCAACAGGGTGGTCTGCAGTCCTGACTCTCCGCCAAAGCTGGCGGCAGCCCATAGAATGAGCGGCAGGGGAGAGAGCAGGCAGAGGGGCTTCTTCATAGTGGACTCACTTTCCGGTTTTCTACCTGCTTTGCGGCCTGTCAGGAATTTTCTTAATAGTGGTGGTCGAAGGTTGCATCTATTACAGCGTCTTTGGCGACACCGTCACATTCTTCTTATTCCCAGATACTGACTTAGTATCGTCCTGAATGCAAACCGGCAGCGCCGGGTTATAATCCGGGGCTGGGACTCCCCATGTCTCCCCGCGGGCACTGCATGAGGCAGGTTGCCCGTTGCAGAATTCAGTCGTCACAGGAAAGCCCTCTTTTGTATCAATCGCTTGAAAAACGCATTGGGCGGTTTGTTAATCAACGCCAGACAGGTCTGCTGCTCGGTGGGGCCAAGGGGCTTGAAAAAGAGAGTCTGCGGGTCTCTCCGGAAGGAGGAATTGCCCAAACCCCTCATCCCCTTGCCCTGGGTTCGGCACTGACCCACCCCTATATCACCACCGACTATTCGGAAGCGCTGCTCGAATTGATCACCCCCCCCCGGGAGGCGATTGGAGAAGCCCTCGAATTTCTGCGTGCGGCACAGAAATTCGTCTATGACAACCTGCAGGAAGAAATCCTCTGGGCCACCAGTATGCCCTGCGTAGTGGAAGACGGCAGTGGCATTCCGATCGCTCACTACGGGACCTCAAATGCCGGCACTATGAAGACGGTCTATCGAAGGGGGCTGGGGCATCGTTATGGCCGGGTAATGCAGGTGATCGCTGGCGTTCACTTCAACTACTCCCCGAACGAGGCATTGTGGCCCGTTTTTCAGGAGTTGGAATCTGATCGCCACTCGCTGCGGTCGTTTCGGGACAGCGCATATCTCGGATTGACCCGCAACCTGCAACGTTATGGCTGGTTGATACCCTATTTATTCGGCGCATCTCCCGCCGTATGTAAATCCTTCCTGGGGGGAGAGCCCACCACGCTGGAAGAGTTTGATCAAAATACCTATTTCGAACCTTTTGCCACCTCGTTACGACTGGGGGATATCGGTTATACCAACAGTAAGGAGAAAGGGGTCGGCATAAAGGCCAACTACAACACCCTTGATGCCTATATTGGCAGTCTGACCCGTGCGATCGAGACCCCTTCTCCCTTGTGGCAGAGGATCGGCGTCCAGGTAAAGGGTCGATACGAGCAGTTGAACGCCAATATCCTGCAGATCGAGAATGAGTACTACAGTACCGTTCGTCCCAAACAGGTGTTGGAGGGGCTGGAAAAGCCGGTGCTTGCATTGCGGCAGAGAGGGGTTCGTTACATTGAACTGAGGTCGCTGGACGTCAATGCCTACCATCCATTGGGGGTCAGCGAGCCCCAATTGCGCTTTCTCGAGGCCTTCATGCTGTTTTGTCTGCTGCAGGGGAGTCCGCCGATCAATCTGCAGGAGCAGAGGGAGATAGACCAGAACCTCGGCGGCGTGGCGCACCGTGGCCGGGATCCATCACTCTATCTGGCACGCCAAGGGCGAGAGGTCAGGATGCAGCAATGGGCCAGAGAGATCTGTGACGCTATGACCTGTATCTGCGAAATCCTCGACAGTCAGAATTCCGGTCAACCCTATATGCAGTCCCTGCGCAGTCAGCGGGAACTGGTCGAAGCGCCAGAGCAGACCCCGTCTGCCCGGATGCTGGAAGAGATGCGCCAGAACGGAGAAGGTTTTTTTCAGTTCGCCAGACGCCTGTCGATGCAACACTATGATTATTTTGCCGGGCTCACTTTCAGCGAGGAGCGGACGGCTTTTTTTCAAGATCAGGCGCGGCGATCACATGAGGGTCAGGCTCAACTAGAGGCCTCTGACAAGGTCTCGTTCAGCGAGTTTCTAGAGAACTATTTTTCCCAGTAGCAGCCTCCGATCAAATGTGCCGCAACACCCAGTCCAGGGTTCGAGCCGGTAACAGACGCTTGAGGGTTCCAAACAGGTAGGTGGGAAAGGTGACATAGTAGCGCTCCCTGGGGTGCCGACTCTCCAGGGCATGAATCACCCGTTTCAAGACGGCCTCCGGCGGCAGGGTAAAGGGAACTGCAGGGCCGACCTTTTCCAGCCGTTCCGACATCCGCCGGTAGGCCTCATGGTGGATGCTGTGTTTGGTATCGATATGCTCCTTCCACTTGGCGAGAGAATTGGCCCGGAAGCGGGATTCAATGGGGCCAGGTTCGATCAGGCTGACATGGATAGCGGTGCCTTGGAGCTCCAGACGCAGGGTATCGCTCAGACCTTCCAGGGCGTATTTGCTGGCGGTGTAGGCGCCCCGGTAAGGGAGGGCGATGAAGCCGAGTACCGAGCTGTTCTGGATGATCCGTCCTTTTCCCTGCCGCCGCATGACGGGAAGTACCTTTCGAGTCAGTTCGTGCCAGCCGAAAAGGTTGGTTTCGAACTGAGCCCGAAGCACCTCCGTTTTCAGGTCTTCGACCGCACCGGGCTGGCCGAAGGCGCCGTTGTTGAACAGCGCGTACAGCCTGTTTCCGGTAAGGCTCAGAACCTCTTCCAGGGCAGTGTTGATGCTTGTCGGATCGTCGAGATCGAGTCGAGTGGTTTCGAAACCTTCGGTGGCGAGCCGGTTGACGTCTTCGGTTTTGCGCGCGGTGGCGAAAACCCGGTAGCCTCGCTCCTTGAGCCCTCGGGCCACTGCGTATCCGATACCGCTGGAGCAACCGGTGATCAGCACAGAATTACCAATTTTATCAGTCATTTGAATCCACCCTGTTTGCCGGCTGCCATCAGAGTATCGAATGATACAAGAGGGAGTATCGAAAAATTACCATCGGAGGAAAAATCTGCGCTCAAGCCCATGGGCGCCCGTATTGTGACGTCATTTTTCTGCGCTTTGAAAACCGATCATAGAATAACTGTCGTACTTCGTTTTCGGACACGCTGGTAAATAACCTTGCCCGTCTGGATTACCTGCCGCCTCGCAATCTGGACACTGAAGGTTTTTTCACTCTGCCTCGAGCCTGCTTCACTCTCGCTGGAAATCGACCGGCCCTGCTTCGCTGATTTCAGTATTAAGAACGACAACTATATGAAAATCAATGAATTCATCAGTCATCGGTGTGACTATCAAAGAGAATGTGTAAACGGTTTACGGGGTCCAGTAAGAACTAAAGTTTTTCTCTGCCGGACCGTTATCAACAACAGCGGGCAGGCGGCGTTCCCTGCTTTTGCAAAACGTTTTTTTGTCGAGCCCCCAGCCGGCGGGGTTAACGGCGTAAGTTTAAGGGATCGTATCTGTGGATATTGCAACACTCGTGGGGTTGCTGGGTGGCTTTGGTATCATCATTGGCGCCATTGCCACCGGTGGTGACATCATCTTGTTTATGAATGTGCCATCGCTCTTGATCGTGGTTGGCGGCACTTTCATGGTGACCCTGATGCAGGTGTCCTTGAAGGACTTCCTCGGTTCCTTTGGCATCGCCCTCAAGGCCTTTTTTTACAAAACGGACAACCCCACAGATTTGATCGAAGAGGCCGTTCAGTTGGCCGATGTGGCGCGCAAGAACGGCCTGCTAGCGCTGGAAGGACAGGAAATCGGGAACGAGTTTCTAAAACAGGGCATCAGCCTGTGTGTGGATGGTCATGATCCCACGCTGGTGCAGAAACTGCTGAACACCGATATCAGTCTCACCATTGAACGCCACGAGGTGGGGCAGACCATGTTCAAAAACATGGCGATTATGGCGCCGGCGATGGGTATGATCGGCACGCTGATCGGCCTGGTACAGATGCTGGCAAATATGTCGGACCCGGCCAGTATCGGCCCGGCTATGGCGGTGGCCCTGTTGACTACGCTGTATGGCGCGGTGATCGCCAACGTTTTTGCGCAGCCGCTTGCAGACAAACTGGCACGGGCCAGCCAGCTGGAAAGGACCAACAAATCCCTGATCCTGGAAACCATCTCCGGCATTCAGGAAGGCATGAATCCGCGAGTGCTGGAACAGATGCTCTCCAGCTACCTGCCGTCGAACAAACGGGCCAAGGGTGAGGAGAGTGGGTAGTTTCTCTAGTGTCTGCCGCTTTGTTTTTTCCCTCTCATCCGTCTGCGCAGCGGCGGAGAATGAATGTATCCTCCAGGCCAGCAGTGGGAATGCCTGATGGATGACTGCCCGAAATGCGAGAAGGGGCTGCCGCCCTGGCTTGCAACTTTCGCCGATCTGATGTCGCTCCTGATGTGTTTTTTCGTGTTGCTGCTCTCCTTTGCGGAAGTCGATGCCATCCGTTTCAAGCGGATGGCGGAGTCCATGAAGGATGCATTTGGTGTGCAACGGGAGATTCCCGCCAATGAAATTGTCAAGGGCACCAGTGTCGTCATGCAGGAGTTCAGCCCATCCTCGGTGCCTGAACCGTCACCCATTAATGAGATTCGGCAGCAGACCGTGGAGGAGGAGAAGGAAAATCTTAAAATCGATGAAGAGAAAGAGGCTCTGGAAGTCGATGAGGCCATGGAGGATGCAGTAACCGAGAAAATCCGAGAGGAGGTGGAACAGCAGGCCGAGGAGTTGCGGGAGGCGTTAAAGAAGGAGATTGAGGAAGGGTTGGTGAGTATCGAGACGGAGGAAACCAAGATCATCGTTCGGATCCAGGAGAAGGGCTCTTTTCCTTCGGGCAGCGCCCGGCTGGATTCCGGATTTTTCGATGTGATGGATCGCATCAGTGCGGCAGTGGTCAATTTTCCGGGCAGGGTTATCGTTGCCGGCCACACAGACGATGTGCCTATATCCACCGCACGGTTCCGCTCCAATTGGGAACTCTCTTCCGCCCGGGCCGTGACAGTGGTGCATGAGCTGCTGAAGAATCCGGCGGTGGATCCGGAGCGGGTGTTGATCGAGGGGCATGCAGATTCCCATCCCCTGGTACCAAACGACAGCCGCGAAGGCAGGGCATTGAACCGGCGGGTGGAGTTGATCCTGGAGCGGGAGGAGGATCAGGATCTGGGTGATCAGATTATCATCAAGGATCTGTTAAACGGGGAAGAGGTAGACGATGAGCAGTGATGAGAAGCAGTCAGGTTTGGAGCAGGACCGGCGTAAATTTTTCAGGATTGAGGACTCCGTCAGCCTGAGCTTCAGACCTGTCGCCCCGGGCGATCTTGCGGCGAAGTTGAGGCGTCTGGAGGGCGATCAGGACAGTGATTTCACGGTCATGAGCAGTCTGGCGTCAATCAGCCAGGAAATGGCCGGGATAATGCACCGTATCGAGGTGGCGTTGCCCGATGTCGGGCGCTATCTGAAGGCACTGGATGGAAAGATCGATCTCCTCGGAAGGGCTTTTCTGGCGGGTAACGCCGATTTGACGAACCAGCGGGCGCGGCCGGTAAATCTCAGCGCCAGTGGCATGGCATTTTCCACTACCGAAGCGATCAGTATCGGCACGATATTGGAGATAAAACTGCTGCTGCTCTCCTCTTTCACCGGCATTCTCACTTATTCCGAAGTGGTAGGTTGCGAACAGCAGCCATCTACGGAAGCGGAGCCTGTGTTTCAGATTCGCGTCAATTTTACCCATCTGCGTGAAAATGACCGGGATGTGCTGATTCGGCATATTCTGAAGCGTCAGAGTGCCCTGTTGCGTGCGCAGCGTGAAAACCGCGATTCGACAGAACAAGAAGTCTGACCTCATTTGGGTCTGTGATACTATCCTTTGAATTTTTCTAGTTATCCCCATTTTAAGGGGAGGGAAAATCAGAGGATTCGAAACATGCCAATCTACGAATACCGTTGTGACGGCTGTGGCCACGAGCTTGAGGCGATGCAGAAGATGAGTGACGCGCCGCTCACCGACTGCCCCTCCTGCGGTGCACCCCGACTGAAGAAGCTGATTTCAGCTGCCGGGTTTCGGCTCAAGGGGGGAGGCTGGTACGAGACCGATTTCAAGGCCAGCGGCAAGAAAAATCTGCACGATACCGGAAAGTCGGAGCCGGCGGGGAAAAAATCGGACACTGTGGGGAAGAAGAAAGAAGCGAAACCAGCCGCCGGCTGCAGTAGCAACAGCTGACCGATTCCCATGGTGTCTTTTGTGCGGCGCTATCTGGTAGCCGGCCTGCTGGTATGGGTGCCGTTGGGCGTGACGGTGTGGGTGGTCCGTTCGCTGATCAATTGGATGGACGGCAGTCTGCTGTTGATTCCAGAGCCCTATCGCCCGGAAAACCTCCTTGGTTTCCCTGTCCCGGGATTGGGGGTGCTGCTGTCGCTGTTGATCCTGTTCGTCACCGGTATACTGGCCGCTAATTTTTTTGGTCGCTCACTGGTCGGTGTCTGGGAGCGGCTGTTGGCGCGCATTCCGCTGGTTCGGTCGGTCTACTCCGGCACCAAGCAATTGGCGGAGACCCTGTTCAGCGGTGGAGGGGAGTCCTTTCGCAAGGTACTGCTGGTGGAGTTCCCCCGACGCGGCCTCTGGACCCTGGCCTTCCAGACCGCAAACGACCTGGGCGAGGCCCAGGAAAAGATCGGGGGGAGTGTCATCAATGTCTATATCCCCACCACACCCAATCCGACCGGCGGCTACTTCGTCATGGTTCGCAGCGAGGATGTAGTCGAGCTGGAGATGTCGGTTGACGACGGTTTGAAGGTGATTCTGTCGATGGGGGCGGTGGTACCTGGCTTGGATAAGGAACGGCCCGAACTTGCGCCATCCGGATCCAAACCTTAACATCTGCGCCTTTCTACAGTCAGCACCGGTCGGATCATCAGGGATTTCCGGTTAACACCCCAGCTTTCCCATCGTTGAATCACGGCGGGCTCGAACAGGATCAGTTTCATGCGCAGCCATTATTGTGGACATCTCAACTCTTCCCATATCGATCAGCAAGTCGAGCTTTGCGGCTGGGTCCATCGCCGGCGAGATCATGGGGGTGTGATCTTTATCGATCTGCGTGACCGCGAAGGCCTGGTGCAGGTGGTCTACGATCCTGACCTGCCTGATGTTTTTTCCATTGCCGAACAGGTCAGAAACGAGTATGTGCTGCGGGTCAGTGGCCGGGTTCGCGCCCGGCCCGATGGCACCATCAATCCGGATCTCCCCACTGGTGAGATCGAGGTACTGGGGCTGGGGTTGGAAGTGCTGAATCCGTCTGAAACCCCGCCCTTCCAGCTGGACGAACACGAACAGGTCTCCGAGGAGGTGCGGTTGCGCTATCGCTACGTCGATCTGCGTCGCCCGGAGATGTTGAACCGCATTCGATTGCGGGCCGAGATTACCCAGAATCTGCGGCGTTACCTGGATGAACAGGGATTTCTAGACATAGAGACGCCGATGCTGACCAAGGCAACGCCGGAAGGGGCTCGTGACTATCTGGTCCCTTCGCGGACCCATCCCGGCCAGTTTTTCGCTCTGCCCCAGTCGCCCCAGCTATTCAAGCAGTTGCTGATGATGGCCGGCATGGATCGCTACTACCAGATCGTGCGCTGCTTTCGCGACGAGGATCTGCGGGCCGATCGCCAGCCTGAATTCACACAGCTGGATGTGGAGACCTCCTTTCTGGACGAAGACGGATTGATGGGCCTGATGGAGGAGATGGTTCGTCGCCTGGTGAAAGATGTGCTGGGTGACGAGTTGCCAAATCCCTTTCCACGCATGAGCTATGCCGAGGCGGTAAAACGTTTTGGTTCTGATCGGCCGGATCTGCGCTGCCCGCTGGAACTGGTGGATGTTGGCGATCTGATGCAGGACGTCGAATTCAAGGTCTTTTCCGGACCTGCAAACGATGCGGATGGGAGGGTGGCGGCCCTGCGGCTACCCAGGGGTTGTGAGTTGACCCGCAAGGAGATCGATGAGTACACCCGCTACGTCAGCATCTATGGTGCCAGGGGATTAGCCTACATCAAGGTCAACCAGGCAAACTCCGGGCGGGAAGGTCTGCAGTCGCCGATTCTGAAGTTTCTGCCGGACGAGGTGGTGGCAAGCATCCTGCGGCGAACCGCCGCTGAAGATGGGGATCTGATTTTCTTCGGCGCCGACAAGGCAACGGTGGTCAACGAGGCCCTGGGCGCGTTGCGGGTAAAGTTGGGCGTGGACCGGGGTCTGATGGAGACCGGCTGGCGTCCACTCTGGGTGGTGGATTTTCCCATGTTCGAGCGGGATGAACAGGCTAACCGCTGGATGGCGCTGCACCATCCCTTCACCTCCCCCCGGGAGGAGCAGCTGGAACTTCTGGAGACGGATCCCGGCGCCTGTCTGTCCCGTGCCTACGACATGGTTTTGAACGGAACGGAATTGGGTGGCGGCTCAATCCGTATCCATCGCGCCGAGGTCCAGGAGCAGGTGTTTCGACTGTTGGGTATCAGTGAGCAGGAGGCCGAACAGAAGTTTGGGTTCTTGCTGACTGCCCTGAAATTCGGTTGTCCTCCCCACGGCGGCATCGCCTTTGGGTTGGATCGCCTGGTGATGCTGCTGGCGGGCGCCGACTCCATTCGAGAGGTAATGGCCTTTCCCAAGACCCAGACCGCGGCCTGTCTTCTCACCTCGGCCCCCTCGGAAGTCAGCGCTGCTCAGCTGCGTGAGCTCTCGATCCGGGTGCGCAAGCCGCAGACCGAAGAGCAGGGTGGGTCCTAAACCCGGTCAGGGGACAGTTGACCTTCGGATAGGGTTCAAACGCCCCGAGTCGGTGCTGGTTCTGGTCGCAACTGTGGGTGGCGAGGTCCTGATGTTGAACCGCAGCCGGCCCAGGGGGTTCTGGCAGTCGGTCACCGGCAGCCTGGAGCCGGGGGAGTCACCGCGGGGCGCCGCCGAGCGGGAACTGTTCGAGGAGACCGGTCTGCGGGCAGGCAGTGGAATGGTTGACTGTCACTACACAGAACGTTTTCCCATCGTCTCTCCCTGGCGTGCCCGCTATGCGCCGGGTGTCCATTACAATCGGGAACACTGGTTTTATTTCGTACTCCCGTTCCGGCGGCAGGTCCGGTTGGAACCGGAAGAGCATGTCGAGCATCGCTGGCTGCCTTTCTGCCAGGCAGCCCGGCTGGCAAGTTCCCGCACCAACAAAAAGGCCATTCTCTGGCTCTTACATCGGCGAATCGCTCCTTAGGAACGCTCTGTCTGAGTCATGGCGGGGTGTCGTCTCCGAGACAGAAACTGCAATCGATAAAAGGGCGCCTCGAAAAATTCGAGGTGCGCGTGTGGTGCAGGGACGAACGACTATTTTCGTGCGCGTAAGTGCATGAAAATGAAGCCGGTCCGAAAACACGCTTTTCGATCGCCATATCGAAAAATCCCATGGAAAGGATTTTTCGAAGTATCCTAAAAATTCTCCGAAGCGAAATCGGCCAGACGCGAGCGTTCTCCCCGTAGCAGGGTTATATGGCCGCTGTGGTCCCAATGCTTGAAGCGGTCCACCACATAGGTCAGGCCGGATGTGGTTTCCGTTAAATAGGGGGTATCGATCTGTGCAACGTTGCCCAGACAGACGATTTTGGTGCCTGGGCCGGCGCGCGTGACGAGCGTCTTCATCTGTTTCGGCGTCAGGTTCTGGGCCTCGTCAAGGATGATGTATTTGTTGAGGAAGGTGCGCCCGCGCATGAAGTTCAGGGAATGGATCCGGATGCGGGAGCGCAGCAGATCGTCGGTGGCGGCCCGACCCCATTCTCCCCCATCGGTCTGAGTCAACACCTCCAGGTTATCCATCAGGGCACCCATCCAGGGGGTCATCTTCTCTTCCTCGGTGCCTGGCAGAAAGCCGATATCTTCGCCTACAGGCACCGTGACCCGGGTCATCACGATCTCTCGGTAGAGGTTCTGATCCAGGGTCTGAGCCAGTCCCGCGGCGAGGGTTAACAGGGTTTTTCCAGTACCGGCGGTGCCCATCAGGGTAACGAAATCCAGCTCCGGGTCCATCAGCATGTTGAGCGCCAGATTCTGCTCCCGGTTGCGGGCTGTTATGCCCCATACTGCGTGTTTCTGGCTGCGGAAGTCCCGCACCAGTTCGATGATCACCACATCGCCTTCCCGTCGGCGGACCATCGCCTCGAAACCGTTATGGCCTGACATGTGAAGGAACTGATTCGGGTACCAGGAACCGACGTCGGGACCGCTGATGCGGTAATAGGTGTGCCCTTGTTCCTGCCAGGAATCCACCTCCTTGCCGTGGGTTTCCCAGAAATCATCTGGCAGCGCCTGCTGACCGCTGTAGAGCAGGCTGACATCGTCCAGTACCTGGTCGTTGTAATAGTCCTCCGCTCGGATCCCCAGCAATGCGGCCTTGATGCGCAGGTTTATGTCCTTGGAGACCACGGTGACAGGGCTTCGCGGGGACTCCTCCTGCAGGGCCAATGCTGCACCCAGGATATTGTTGTCGGGGGTGTTGCCGGGTAGTGATTCCGGCAGCAGGTTGGGCAGATGGCGGGTCTGGAAGAAAAGGCGCCCGTGATTTGATAGCTCTCCGTTTTCCGCGTTTGCTGGAGCAGGGAGCGGCAGGCCGTTGTCGATCTGCTCTTTACTGGCCCCACTCATCAGTTCGTCCAGAAAGCGGGAGGCCTGGCGTACGTTGCGGGCTACTTCTGACATGCCCTTTTTGCCTCTATCCAGCTCCTCCAGCACCACCATGGGCAGGAAGATGTCATGTTCCTGGAAGCGGTGGATCGCGCTGGGGTCGTGCATCAGCACGTTGGTGTCGAGGATAAAGAGCCGGCGGCCATCGGGGCGGTCGATCATTGCTGTTCCTATGAGTGAATCACCGCGCAGGCGAGGGCATGAAAGTCAGGATGGCCTGCTCCGGTGTTACGGGTGTTCGTCTGATTCCGCTTCCAGGCGGTGGTTATATTGCTGATTTTCTCAGTTCCTTGACAGCCTCGAGTACCTGGGCGACATGGTCAGGGACCTTTACCTTGCGCCATTCCTGGCGCAGTACGCCATTGGCGTCGATCAGAAAGGTGCTGCGCTCGATTCCGCGTACCTTTTTGCCGTACATGTTTTTCATTTTAATCACATCAAAGGCCTGACAAAGCAGTTCGTCCGGATCGGACAGGAGATCGAAAGCAAAGCCCTGTTTGGTCTTGAAGTTCTGCTGCGCCTTCAGGCTGTCCCGGGATGCGCCCAGGATAACCGTGGACTGCCGTCGAAACTTGTTGATGGCCTCGCTGAAGTCCAGCCCTTCCTGGGTACAGCCGGGGGTACTGGCCTTGGGATAGAAGTAGAGGACGACGGTTTTTCCTCGGTAGTCCGATAGGCTGATTGTACTGCCTCCGGTGGACTGGAGTTCGATATCCGGAACCTGTTTGCCGATTGCGACCTGGGTCATGGTTTCTCCCTTATCGATTCAACAGAGGCATCTGGCGAAGGCGTAGTTTCGAAATTCGCCAAAGGCGAATGATCAGGGGATATGATAATCGTTCCCGTAGTTTTCTTCACACCCGCTAGGGGGTAGCCATCTGTCGGTAAATTGGCGTGCGCAATTTCAGAGTTTCACCGGCTCCAGCACAGCGTCAAGGTTAAGCGAGTCGCAGAATTCCATGAATTCATCCCGCAGTGTGGCAATGTGCAGATGCGAAGGGATTCCCACTGTCATGTGGACCGAGAACATCGGGGTGCCGGTATGGGCGGCCGCGTAGCTGCTGGTCACCATGTCCTCGATGTTGATGCTACGGCGGGAAAAGAAGCTCGCCAGGTGGTGCACTATACCCGGGTGATCGAGGGAGACCACATCCACACCGTATGGAAGCAGGGCGGTATCAGATGAACGCTCCTTGGTGCGTTTGGCGATGATGGTGAGTTCAAGCTGTTGCTCCAGGGCGGGGATGGCGTCTTCCAGTTTGGCCAGCGTGTTCCAGTTACCCTCGATCAGTAGCAGAATCGCGAATTCACCGCCCAGCACGGTCATCCGGCTGTCGGCCACGTTGCAGTCGTGATCCAGAATGGTCTTCGAGAGCTGATCGACAATGCCGGGTCGGTCTTTGCCCAAGGCTGAAATTACCAGGAAGTTTTTCTTGGCAGGCATATGGCTTTTGGTTCTCCTGAGTGTCTATGAGGGGAGTGTAGCGCTGTTTGCGGTTGTCAGCTATCAGTTATCGGCGGTCGGTGGGTGTTCAAGCTGTACCCAACGCCGGGCGGTTTCACTCCTAATCCAGTTTCACCGAACGAAGCTGCTCCGCCGCCGACTCGGGGCTGATGGTGGAGACAAACAGTCCCGAGCCCAGCTCGAAACCGGTGGGAATACTGGTGCGGGGGCAGATCTCCAGATGCCAGTGAAAACTCTGGTCGCAGTTGTCGTACTCCGTGCCCTGGGGTTTGGAATGGAGGAAGAAGTTATACTGGGCACCGCCAATTACCAGGTCGAGCCGGGCCATGGCCCGTTTCAGCACTCGGGAAAAATCTGCCAGTTCTTCACCTGTTGCCTGAAGGAAGTCGGCTTGATGTTGCAGCGGCAGGATATGAATCTCCCATTCGAAACGGCTGGCGAAGGGTTTGATCGCAACGAAGCGCTCACCGCGCTCGATCACATACTGGCCTACGTTTACCTTGCGCCGGATCTGGCCGGAGTCGCGGTCGTAGATGGTAGCCTCGTAAGTCAGGGCCTCGTCGATCAACGAGCAGTAGACGCAGTGATTGAACTTGTTGAAATAGTTGTGGCTGTGATACACCTCGTTCTGCAGATTTTCCGGCACTACCGGGGTGGCGATAATCTGACTGTGGGTGTGGGGGATACTGGCTCCGGCGGCTGGACCGAAGTTCTTGAACACCAGGACATACTTCAGGCGCGGGTCGGACCGGTAGAGCTCCGACATCCGCTGCTGATAGAGCTTGAACAGATTGGTCAGGTGCTCACGGCTCATTTCATGGATCATAATGCCGTGGTTGGGGTGGTCGATAACCACCTCGTGTCTGCCGTAGCCATCGATGACCTGCTGTAGACCGAAGGCGAGGCTGGTCTCCTTCCGGTCGTCACCTAACACCGGATATAGATTTTCCACCATGCGGATCTCCCATTCTGATTCATTGGGATAGGCGCAGATGGCAGGAGGGGTTTTACCCTCGTTGCCACGGCAGAAGGGACAGGTCTCCACGTGGTTCCGGTTGTCCCGCTGCACTTTCGCTTCCGCGTCCTTGGGTCGCATGCCGCGGGCGGTAGCGACCAGGATTGATTCGGTCGGGACAATCGGGTTGATACGGATTTCACGAACGGATTGGGGTGTGTCGGACATGACGACTCCGGACTATCTGGCGTAAGGGATTTTAACCTGTGTTGTTTATCCGAATTCTGCTTTCGGAACAACAGTGGGAATTTTAATGAGGGCATCAGTATTCGCAAGGGCTGCGATCCTGCGATCTCTGGAATCAACAACTAGAGCGTTGCTCCTTGTCAGCGTCTGGACGAGCGATTTAAAATGCCTGATTAAGTCGGAGATTCCGGGAGATTTGGCATGTTTCAAGGCAGCATGGTTGCGCTGGTTACCCCTATGGCGGGGGACGGCAGCATCAATGAAACCAGTCTGCGCGGGCTGGTAGACTGGCATGTCGAGCAGGGGACGGCGGCAATTGTTGCCGTGGGCACAACCGGAGAGTCCGCCACGCTGGACGAGGAAGAGCACTGCACGGTGATTCGGCAGGTTGTGGAATTCGCCGATGGGCGGATTCCTGTGATCGGTGGCACTGGGGCCAACTCCACTACCGAAGCGATCCGTCTGACGAAATGTGCCCGGGACGACGGATGCGACGCCGCGCTGCTGGTGACGCCCTACTACAACAAACCAACCCAGGAGGGACTCTACCTGCACCATAAGGCGGTGGCCGAGGCGGTTGATATCCCTCAGATTTTATACAATGTGCCGGGGCGGACTGCCTGTGACATGAAGCCGGAGACGGTCGGGCGTCTTGCGCAGATCCCCAATATAGTTGGGGTCAAGGAGGCCACCGGTGAGATTGACAGGGTTGCGGCCATAAGGCACCTTTGCGGTGATGAATTCGATATCTTCAGCGGCGACGATGCAAGCGCCCGGGAATTGGTGTTGAGTGGCGGGCAAGGGGTAATCTCAGTGACTGCCAATATTGCCCCGGCGGCTATGCAGCGGATGATGGCGGCCGTCCTTGCGGGAGATGCTGAAACCGCGGCCGATATCGACCGAGGGCTTGCCCCACTGCACCGCGACCTGTTTTTAGAAGCCAATCCTATTCCGGTCAAGTGGGCGCTGGAACAGATGGGCCGGATCCCCGAAGGTATACGCCTGCCGTTGACCCGGCTTTCAGAACAACATCACGCCGCCTTGCGGCAGTCAATGATCCAGGCCGGAATCCTCTAAAATGAAATCTGCAGTCACATTCTTCCGATGGGTTGCTCTGCCCATGTTCGTTGTGATGGTTGCCGGCTGCGGCAGCCTGTCTGGAAGCGATGGCGTACTGCCCGATCGCAAGGTGGAGTATAAGAAGAGCCGGGAAGTGAGCAGGGATCTTGAAATCCCGCCGGATTTGACCAGCAGCAGCATGACCGACGATCTGGTCATTCCCGGCACTGGGACGGGAGGGGCAGCTACGCTGTCGAAACTGGAATCCCGGGATCAAGCCCGTGGCATAGTGGCAGGGCAAGGCGAAGTCCTGCCGACGATTCAGGGCATCGAGGTGAAACGGGATGGCGAACAGCGCTGGCTTGTAATTCGTTCCGAACCGGAGGATGTCTGGTTCAAAGTGGTGGAGTTCTGGCAGGAGAGTGGAATTCTACTGGAGCAGCAGGACCCGACGGTGGGGATCATGGTAACGGACTGGGTTGAAAACCGGGCCGACATCAAGAGCGACTTTATTAGCGATGCATTCCGCGGATTGCTCGATGGTCTTTATTCCGCCTCCACTCGGGATCAGTTCCGGATCCGGATCGAGCCGGGCGCCGAGCCCGGCACCACGGAACTCTACCTTACCCAAAGGGGCATGCAGGAGACGATTATCCAGGACGGGCAGGGCGATGTAGAGCGTACCGTCTGGAACCCGCGTGAAACCGATCATGGCCTGGAGGCCGCCATGTTAAGGCGTCTGATGGTCTACCTCGGTGTAGAGGATCAGGCAGCGACCCAGGCCCTTGCGGCCAAGGGTGCAGCGGCCGGCCAACGCTCGCGACTGACCAAGAGCGAAGACCAGATTTCCCTTACCGTAAACGAGGAGTTCCCCCGCGCCTGGCGTTTGACTGGCATCGCCCTGGACCGTGTCGGCTTTGCGGTGGAGGATCGTGATCGCACCGGGGGTATCTATTTCGTTCGGTACAACGACCCGACGCAGGGTGTTGAGGATGAGGGGCTATTGTCCAAACTGGCGTTTTGGAAAGATAGCGACAGTAATCTCGACAAAGAGCAGCAGTATCAGGTCACGCTTCTCTCCGAGGGGGAGACAACGCGGGTAGTCGTTCGAAATGAACAAGGGGAGCAGGACAACTCGGAGACTGCGCAGCGCATCCTGACCCTGCTGCACGAACAGATCCGTTAGTGCGCTTCGTCTCGCTGGGCAGCGGAAGCCGCGGCAATGCTACGCTGATTGAAGCCGGTGCCACTCGGCTGTTGCTCGATTGCGGTTTTACCGTTCGCGAGCTCGAGCGCCGGCTGTCACAGCTGGACATCGCGGCGGAAACACTGGATGCCATCCTGTTGACCCATGAACACCAGGATCATCTGCGCGGTGTCGGTGCTTTGGCCAGACGCTATGGTCTTCCGGTCTGGCTGACACACGGCACTTTTCGCAGCCCACGGTTGGGTGAGCTGCCGGCCCCTCGTCTGATTCACAGTCACCAGGCTTCTTTTCGGGTCGGTGCTATCGAGATCGCCCCCTATCCTGTGCCTCATGACGCGCTAGAACCGGTACAGTTCGTGTTCCAGAGCGGGCGTTCACGGTTAGGTGTGTTGACCGATGCGGGGATGATTACACCTCACATCATCGACATGCTGGCATCCACTACTGCATTGCTCATTGAGTGCAATCACGATACCGAAATGCTGGCCAATGGTCCCTACCCAATTGCACTGCAGAGGCGGGTGGGAGGGCGCCTGGGGCATCTGAGCAATAGGCAGGCGGCAGAGCTACTTGCCGGCCTGGATCATACAGGACTTGAACACCTGGTGGTGGGGCATCTGAGCGAGAAAAACAACACGCCAGAGCTGGCACGGCAGGCGCTGTTGTCGGTCAGTCCCGGGCTGGAATCACGACTGACCCTGACCTGTCAGGACCAGGTAACCGGCTGGTTTGATAGCTGACCGGAAAATTCACGTTTCAATAGGCACTCAAGCCGGCAGGATAAAAGCCTTTTGCTACTCAATGCCGGATTGCTGGGTATCAGGGGAGAAAGGCTGCAGGTGTCTGAAAAGGGCCAATCGAGGCTAATTTAGGGTATCATTGGCCCTTCTGCTGGTGATGCCTGATGCAACGTACAAGGTGCAAAATGCTCAGTCTCCGTGGTTCTCCCGCCTTCTCCGATTTTCGTTTCAACAAGCTCCAACTTCATTTGACCGAGACCATCGGCCGACCGGTTGGCGTCTACGCGGAATTCATGCACTTTGTGGAACTGGAGCAGTCGCTCTCCGAACAGGAGCAGTCGGTTCTCAATCAAGTGCTCAGTTACGGCCCGAAACTCACCGGACACGACCCCAAGGGTACTCTGCTGTTGGCGGTACCGCGTCCCGGTACGCTCTCCCCCTGGTCGACCAAGGCAACCGACATTGCCCGCGCCTGCGGTCTGGAGAAGGTTCGCAGGATGGAGCGGGGGATCGCCTATTACCTTTCACTGCCTGAACTGGTATCGGAGCCTGATTCGCGCGCGGCTGGCCTGAGCGATGGGGAACTGGCGGCCGCAGCGGCGGTGCTCCACGATCGCATGACTGAAGAGGTGTTTTTTGAGCTAAGCGATGCAGTCCAACTGTTTCGCCACGCTGAACCACGGCCCTTTACCCGGGTTGATGTGATGGAGGGTGGGGTTATGGCCCTGACCCGGGCCAACGTTGATCTGGGCCTGGCCCTGTCCGACGACGAGATTGAATACCTGGTGGAGAGCTTCCAGGGTCTGGGGCGCAATCCTGTGGATGTGGAACTGATGATGTTTGCCCAGGCCAATTCGGAGCACTGTCGCCACAAAATCTTTAATGCCGACTGGATTATTGATGGCGAGCGACAGCCGTACTCCTTGTTTCAGATGATCCGTCATACCACCGAATCGTCGCCAGACAACGTGCTTTCCGCCTACCAGGACAACGCCGCGGTGATGAGTGGGTACGAGGGAGAGCGTTTTTTTCCTGGCCCGGTAGATCAGATCTACGGCTATAGTCGAGAGCCCATTCACATCCTGATGAAGGTGGAGACCCACAACCACCCCACCGCCATTTCCCCCCACCCGGGGGCGGCGACCGGCTCCGGCGGCGAGATCCGAGACGAGGGGGCGACCGGGCAGGGGTCCAAGCCGAAGGCGGGCCTGACGGGCTTTTCCGTATCCAATCTGCGAATTCCCGGGGCGGAACAGCCGTGGGAACAGGATTACGGCAAGCCGGACCGTATCGTATCCGCCCTGGATATCATGCTCGAAGGTCCCATTGGCGGTGCCTCCTTCAACAACGAATTCGGCCGCCCCAATCTGGGTGGCTATTTCCGTTGCTATGAACTGCGGGTGTCGGGCCCCGACGGCGGCGAAGTGCGCGGCTATCACAAACCAATCATGCTGGCCGGCGGGTTGGGGAGTATCCGGGAAGAACACATCGAAAAAGGGGAATTTCCGGCTGGTACGCCGTTGGTGGTACTGGGAGGGCCGGCCATGTTGATCGGCCTGGGAGGCGGCGCGGCTTCATCTATGGCCAGCGGGGCTTCCGCGGCAGACCTGGATTTTGCCTCGGTACAGCGTTCCAATCCGGAGATGGAACGACGCTGTCAGGAGGTGATCGACCGCTGCTGGGCGCGCGGTCGAAAGAACCCGATTCTTTTTATTCACGACGTGGGGGCCGGCGGTCTCTCCAACGCCCTGCCTGAACTGGTTCACGACGGCGCCCGGGGCGGGCGGTTCGAGCTGCGGGCGGTGCCCAACGATGAGCCGGGCATGTCACCCATGGAGATCTGGTGCAACGAGGCACAGGAGCGTTATGTGATGGCCGTCGATGCCTCCAGGCTGGAGGAGTTCAAGGCGATCTGCGAGCGGGAGCGCTGCCCCTATGCGGTCGTCGGGGAGGCGACGGGGGAAGAGCACCTGCTGCTGGGGGATGCCCACTTCGACAACACCCCCATCGACATCCCGATGTCACTGCTGTTCGGAAAACCGCCACGCATGCTGCGGGATGTGAAGCATCGCACCTTTCACAAGCCGGAACTCGATTTCACCGGCATCGATCTGAGGGAGGCGGCCCTGCGGGTCCTGCGCCTGCCCACGGTTGCCAACAAATCCTTTCTAGTGACCATTGGTGATAGGTCCATCACCGGCCAGGTGGCCCGGGATCAGATGGTGGGTCCCTGGCAGGTGCCTGTGTCCGACCTCGCGGTCACCCTCACCGATTACCTCGGATACACCGGCGAGGCCATGGCGATGGGTGAACGTACCCCTCTGGCACTGATCGATGCACCGGCTTCGGGCCGGATGGCGATTGGCGAAGTCGTAACCAATCTGGCGGCCGCTGCCATCGACCGGCTCGGCGATATCAAGCTCTCCGCCAACTGGATGGCACCTGCCGGCCACCCGGGAGAGGATGCAGGACTCTACGAGACGGTGCGTGCGGTGGGCATGGAACTCTGTCCCCAGCTCGGCATAGCCATTCCCGTGGGCAAGGACTCCATGTCCATGCAAAGCGTCTGGGAAGAGCAGGGGGAGAGGCGTCAGGTAACGGCCCCGCTGTCACTGATCATCTCCGGGTTCGCTCCGGTATCGGATGTACGCCGGACGTTGACGCCCTGGCTGCGCAGAGATCAGGGCGACACCGATCTGCTACTGATCGACCTGGGGAAAGGGGCCAACCGTCTGGGTGCTTCGGCGTTGGCACAGGTCTATCAGCAGGTCGGTCATCATGGTGCCGATCTCGATGATCCGGAGGCGCTGAAGCGCTTCTTCGCAGCGATTCAGGAGTTGAACCGGGATGGGTTGCTGCTGGCTTACCACGACCGTTCGGACGGTGGGTTGTTCGTCACCCTGTGCGAGATGGCCTTCGCCGGTCATTGTGGTATCTCTGTTCAGCTCGACGACCTGGGCGAAGATGACCTGGCAGCCCTTTTCAGCGAGGAACTGGGGGTGGTGGTCCAGGTGCGACACAGTGACACAGACGATGTGGTCAAGCTGCTGCGGGATGCCGGTCTGGGTCACCACAGCCATGTGATTGGCACCCTGAACGACGCGGACCGCATCGAGGTGCGTCGCAGTTCCAATATTCTGCTCAGTTTCGGACGGATCGAGTTACAGCAGGCCTGGTCAGAGACCACCCGGGAGATGCAGGCACTGCGCGATAACCCGGAGTGCGCCAGGGAAGAGTTTGATCGCATCGGCGACAACGCCGACCCCGGTATCCAGGTCGTGCTCAGTTTCGACCCGAAGGAAGACACAGCGGCGCCAATGATCGCCGGTGGGAAACGCCCGACCCTGGCGGTACTGCGGGAACAGGGGGTAAACGGACAACTCGAGATGGCCAACGCCTTCCATCGGGCGGGATTCGAGTGTGTCGACGTACACATGTCAGACATACTGACGGGACGCGTGACATTGGACAGTTTCCAGGGGCTGGTTGCCTGTGGCGGTTTCTCCTATGGGGACGTATTGGGGGCGGGGGAGGGCTGGGCCAAGTCGATCCTGTTCAACAGTCGTGCGCGAGAGCAGTTTCAGGGCTTTTTCGAGCGCCAGGACAGCTTTGCCCTGGGCGTCTGCAATGGCTGTCAGATGCTCTCCAACCTGCAGCAGTTGATCCCGGGCGCTGACCATTGGCCTCACTTCGTGCGCAATCGGTCGGAGCAGTTCGAGGCCCGCTTCATATCGGTCGAAATTCTGCCATCACCCTCTATCCTGTTGCAGGGCATGACCGGTTCGCGACTGTCGATTGTGGTGGCTCACGGTGAGGGGAGGGCCGAGTTCAGAGACCAGGGTCATCTGGCCAACGCCCGCCAGCAGGTGGCATTGCGTTATGTCGAAAACAGTGGCGAGGTGGCAATGCGGTATCCGGCCAACCCCAATGGTTCGCCGGAGGGCATCACGGGTTTGACCAGCGCGGATGGGCGGGTGACTATCATGATGCCGCACCCGGAGCGCGTAATCCGCGGGGTGCAGAACTCCTGGCACCCGGACGACTGGGGTGGCGGCGGCCCCTGGCTGCGGTTGTTCCGCAACGCCCGCGCCTGGGTTGGTTAACCAGCGCCGACTAGCAGAGTCTCTCCATCCCAAGAAAGGCCGAGCCTCGGCACTTTCGAATTCCGGGAAAAAATAGGTCAGCATGGCCGGTCTTATCTTCCAACGGACTCTCGCAGCCGGTTTAGCAAGCTATGGAAAGCGATTTGAGCTTCGACCTGGTGTTCTGGAGTGTAATACTTGCCAGCATCTATGCGGTAAGCAGGAGGCGCTGGAGCTTTATTGTTGGGTTGTCGCTGGCCATTCCTGCCTTGGGCACAGAAATTGCGCTTTATTTCTACAGGGGCGAAAAACTGCTGTTTGTCAGTTGCCTTCTGGATCTGGTGTTCCTGGTCTTTGTAACCGGTGCGATTATCGGATATGTGGTCAGACAGGAGCGGATAAGTGTGGACAAGATTCTGGCCGCCATCTCCGCCTATCTTCTGCTGGGGCTTGTCTGGGCACTTATGTACGGGGCGCTGGAGCTATCGCATCCTCGTTCCTTCCGCATGACTCAGGGTTTGGGCGTCGAAACTGAAATCGCGCACACGGTTCCCCACTGGGCGGATCTGGATAATTTTATTTACTACAGCCTGGTTACACTCAGTACCCTGGGATATGGGGATATTGTCGCTGTTACCCGTGCCGCCAGATCCTGGTCCGCAGTTCAAGCCATCGTCGGTCAACTATGCCTCGCCATCTTGCTGGCCCGTCTTATTGGTCTGCAAATTCTTCAGGCCAGAAAGGTTTGATCCTAAATTGGGCCATGTTCTCTGGTTAGCCATCATTGGCCGAGGGGGTTACCCGCGGGGTAACCTGATCAGGCGGCCTCCTCTTCTTTGGTCTGTATTTCCGTTGCGCTGAGGGCTGGCCCTAACGGATCGGCCCCGATGGTGCCGACCAGGCCCTCCAGATAAGCCGCGCTCTGCACCTGCTGCAGCTTTGTCTGGGCGCTGGCCAGTCGGTCAGCGATGTTCAGCCTTTCCGCCTCGTCCGCGTGGCTTGGCAGATTGAGAAACTGTTGCAGGTTGTGGACGTGGCGTCGCCACAGGGCTATGTCACGCTCCTGTTTAATCTCCAATCGCTCCCTGTACCAGTCGGAGGCCAATAGATATTCGCGGCTGAACATGGCCCTGAATTCCGGATCATGGGCGTCCATCCCCTGGTATTCACCGTCCGCCATGATGTGAAGCAGCGCCTGGAGCGGCGGGCAGGCATCCTCCACGCTGCCATCCTCCAGGTACTGACTGGCGACTCGCTGCTGGGCCTCGACGATGTTGTTTACACCATCAGCGAATACCTCTGGATCCTGTGTTTCGGGCCGCAGAATACTGTCGGTAAAAACGGTGTTTGGATTGTCGAATATCTTGCCCAGGAAGTCGCGCACGAAGCGGTCGGTGATGCGGTAGCCGAGGCGGCTGGCCAGCACTTGTTGCCCGTTGTGCTCGAAGTCCTCGAGTGGCTCCAGGTAGCCATTCTCGAGCAGATACTCCGGCTTGCTCTCTTCCGGCAGCAGTCGGGTCCAGATCTCCGGGATCAGCAGACTGACGTCGTGATCGACTCGCACTTCAGGTCCGATATAGCCGGCGGAGCTGGAGAAGGCGGGATACCCGGTCAGGATGAAGGAGACCAGAGTGTTGTTCAGGTCGGGAGTGGGCCGCAGGGCGTTGAAGGGCCCTTTGGTCAGTGCCCCCTCGCTGCCGGCCCCGGTGGTGGAGGGTGATTTGCCGGTCAGGCTGCAGATTAAATCCATAAACAGCTCCGGCAGCTCCTGGTAATGGATCGGGTTGTACACCGCCAGCGGTCTGATACCCGGCTCCGGCGGATTGTTTCGACGCCCGGTCAGCACGGCGTCTACCGGGTGGCACAGGGGCGCGGTCAGCGGGAGTTTGCGGTGAAACCTGGCGCCCATATCGGCGACATATTTGCGTATCGGGATGGTCAGGTCCGGGCGGATCTGCAGATAGCGCGGGTTCTTCGAGGGTTTGCCGTCAACCAGCCGGGGATGGGCGGATGAGACCACGAAACAGTCACCCGCATCGTAGGCCTTCTGTAACAGATCCCGCATGGGCGGAGTGAAGCAGCCGAGGGTGAGTACATCTTCCACCACTTTTGCCAGCTTTTCCCCTTTCAGCGGCTCGTAGTTGGCCAGGAAATTGTCCGGTTGAGACATGTCCGCCTCGGTTTGCCGATCGAACCCCGGATGCACGGCGTCGTCCGGTCGCTGAAACAGGCGGTATTCGCAGTTCTTCACCAGCTTGACACTATTCTTGAGCGTACCCGAATCATTCGCCTGTTGCAGGGTACAGGGAGGAGGAATAACCACCGACGCGCTGATGTCGTCCTCCATTTGTATCTTCTCCGCGGCGATGAAGTCCTGCCGCACCTTAAAGGTTCGCCATTTACCCTTCTGGTCGAAACCCACCCGCAGATTAGAGGCGATGATCCGTCGGTCGTGCAGTTTTAGCTCATGTCCGGGTGATCCGTCCACTTCGTCCACCGACAGGTGATCGCGCCACCGGTCGCCCCACTCCGGTCGGTAGAAGCGTTTGATCAGAAAGGCCAGGGCCTGGATGCGCGGCGGCATGGTCTCCAGCCACCGGTTGAATGCATCGGTGTAGCTGGAGGATGGGGTGAGCAGCTTGATCACTGAACCCAGGCTGCGTTCAGGGCTGAGTG
>Ga0316189_10000081_pt1 | contig 81310 bp, 77 predicted proteins | sample LowCovwburrow_MG_FD_204930 | JGI IMG/M metagenome (GOLD analysis project Ga0316189, IMG submission 204930) | Coastal sediment microbial communities from Maine, United States - Lowes Cove worm burrow | ecosystem: Environmental > Aquatic > Marine > Coastal > Sediment | place: USA: Maine...
ATTCTGATCAACGCATCCATCGTGCCTACACTGAAGGCGGAAAACCCGGACACCCGGTTCTTTTCCCACGCCGTCTATTCATTGCCCTGTCCAACCTGACCGGCGACATCGGCGCACGCCAGATTTTGAATGATCCGTCTGAAGACATTGTTCACGTCACGCTAAGCGAAAATCATGCCATCACTGATCTTGATACTCCGGAAGATTGGGACAAATGGCGCGCAGGCAAAAAAACTGGTCGCTAAATACAAAACGGGGAACGGCCTCGCCGCTCCCCGTTCCTGTTAGAACAAAGGGCAATCCCTTTGCTAACCGCTGCATATTAGTATCTGAGAAGCTGGGCCTCGTGTTTTTTCAAAACGCGACGCGCAGTATGATAGTTTTTAATACCTTCGGACTCTTTCAAGTCAGGAAAGAGATCAAAAATCTCCTGCCGCTGCGCATTTCCAATCCCCTTGAGCGCGTAATCACCGGGCTGAAAGCTTTCCGTCCATGATCCATTGGCAAGAACAACTTCATGCTGATCGAACATGAAATGGATATAGGTGGTCCCAAGGGTTTCCACCCTGTGGACGCGGCGGTTGTTGATAAGGTGCTTGGCTGAAGCGAGAACTTCGCGTTCATCAAAGTAAAGCGATGTTTTATCATTTGCGACAAGCATCCGGTGATTTGGACTGACGAGCATATCACGCTCTGGCAATCCGTGCCCAAGCGCACCTGCTTTGATCAGGATTGGCTTAAGATGTTCGTTGTTGCGAAGCGTTTTCCAATCCAGCGACTTCACGCCATACCAGCGAATTTCCTGAATGCCGTTGTCGCGGGTGATAATTCTGTCGCCAACTTTCAGGTCCTCAACCAGACATTCGCCTTTCGGCGTCGCGATCAAAGTACCAGGCGTGAAACAGGGGACGATATTTTCAATATTCCGGAACCTTAAAGTTCCAGTCACATCACCGTCTTCATCCAGATAATCGACAAACCCATCTTCAAAATCTTGCGAGGTGTAGCGAATATTAAAAGGCCCGCCCCCGCGAAGATCCAGGGTATCAAAATCATCGCCGCCTTCGTTCCCGTCGATAACATCTCCGGGTCCTACTTTGGTAAAGGTGTCGCGGCCATCGCCACCAAACAGGACATCGCGACCGCTTCCACCTTCGAAGGTATCATTACCTTCTCCACCAAACCCTACATTATTCCCTGAACCGGTCGAAATGAAATCATCGCCGTGGTCACCGCGTAGTTCATCGTTGCCGTCACCGCCGAACAACCGATCTTTCCCATCACCGCCATTGAGATTATCGTTGCCGGCATCCCCAAAGATTTCGTCGTCGCCTTCGCCACCATGAAGGTTATCATTACCGTTGCCGCCGTGGATTTCGTCGTTTCCCTCGGCAGCATAAACGGTGTCATTCCCATCGCCAGCTAAAACGATATCATCGTTTGGACCCTCGCCCGGCAGGATTGCGTCACCGTGATCTATACGGTCACCGTCAGGATCGCCCAGGTAATCAAAATCGATATGATCATTTCCACTTGTGCCTTCAACAATCCCGTCCGGTGCAACTGCAGGCACTGTTTCAAAATGAACGTCTGTCAACCAGATCGCCTGATCCGTTGTAGAACCATTGTCATAATCGATTTCGATCCGTGAAACAGGGCCGGCGATATCGATCAGGACAGATCCGTCTTCTTGGTTAGGATACTCGTGATCACCGTTCCCAGTGACGGTATTACCATCTACGATTTGCGTGCCAGCAGCTGTGATAAGTACCGGAACCTCATTACCAGCGGTGTCATACGCACGAATCGTTACAATATCGATATGCGGATCACAGGCAGTGCCGACATCCAGATCATTGATCCGAAACGTGACGTCTTTCACTTCGTCCGAAAAGCCGCTTTCGTCGGCGGCAGAAAAATCAATGACCGTTGTGGATGTGTCTTCGTTACCGCCATCCCCTCCCGTGCCATAAAGCTTCAGGCCTGAGTTTGCGTCAAACGGCTCTCCGGCTTCAGTGTATTGGCTTGTTGAGGCGGTACGGATCTGGCTCCCACCGTTCTGATCATTGAACGCAACAGAAACGCTCATTCCACCAGTATCGACAGATGCGCCACCTGCAAGATCGGTCCAGTACGACCCAAACAAGCTCCAGTCCAACACCTGATTTACCATTTCAACTCTCCCAAACACCAAATTCACACACCCGGCCGGGTTGCTACAAAGTGGCGGCTTTTCCCTTTCAGCCACCCGTTCTGTTCAGCGATTGTTTCGTGTAGGTCTGTGCATCTGCCGGGTGTAACGATGCATGTTGCACCGCAATCAACCCCTTATTTGCCCAAGCAGCCGTAACGCTGGTTATTTAACCAGCCGTCTCTCCGGCATTTACATCAGTTACTCAATCGCAGCTCAGCGGCTGCCCCCGCAGCCTTCCTTTTTTGCCCCCAGCCGGGCATGTTCAAATTAGACTTATGACGGGGTCGAAAATAGCAATATTGTCTAATTCATGGCAAATTTTGCCATAATTCAGCCTTATTTTTTCGTCTGTTAGCGAAACAATTTGGCGGCCCAAACCTCGAACAAGGCAGTATTGTTTCCTGTTTTAGAACAATAATTTGTTGAACCTTTTTCGTGTTAATTCGGGCAAACACCCAAAAATTAGCGGAGTATTAACGAAAAACATTCGCGAAGCCGACGGTATAGGGGCGGTCAATACGACTGTTGTCGTTTCCAAAATAGAAAAAGGGAAACTCGTATATTCGAACAACTTTGGCAAAATGATGTCAAAGACCAGGGCTTTCATTATTGTCTACGATATTGGTTAAATCCCCAGAATCTCTGGTGATATTGCAGTCAGAAGAAATTATTGATGCGGGCTGGCTCGAATCACGTTCCAGATGAATATGGGATCAAATCAATGTCGCCGACAGACAACCATACGGTCTGTCCCACAGACAATTTGAAATCAGACCTCTGGGGCGCATGCACCTGAACTTCAACGTCCGGAGCTTCGTCGCACATATGAAAAACAAGGTGTACGTCACCGTATCTGAGGATTTTTATTTTGGCCCGAAAAAGAGCTGTTCCCTGGCCCGGGTCATTCTTTGAAATCAGCAAGGACTGTGGAGCCAGCCTGAACTTTTGTATTTCACCAATGACAGCCCCCCCGCGACACGCAAATTGTTGGCCGGCAAACCGCAAAACTGGCTCTCCGGTTTTGGTGTCACCGCAAACTTTGGCATCAAACACCGGGCCAGCCTTTACATGTTCAAGAACCTTACCGCCTGCCATCACTATTTCGCGGTCCGCTAGCGTATTTGTTTCATGTCGGTCGTGACTGACGTAGATCGCCGGGCAACCAGAGGCGCGCAGCGCACGTGCAATGAAGGGCAAAACACGCGCTTTCCGGGTTGCGTCAAGCCCTGACAGGGGTTCATCCAGCAACATCAGATCGGGACGTGTCGCAAGCGCGCGCGCCAGTGCGACGCGGCGCAGCTCGCCACCGGACAGAGCCGACACATTTCGTTTCATCAATGGGCCAAGCTCCAATGCCTCGATCAGGTCATCCGCAAGGCCTTTTGGTCGGTTTTGCCAGCGCAAACCATAGTTTACATTTTCAGCGACGTTCAGATGTGCGAAAAGCCGAGCGTCCTGAAAAACGAAACCAATGTTTCGCTTATGTGTTGGAAGATAGCTACGGCCAGTTTGCCAGACGGTATCACCAATTTGGACACGCCCTTTAGCATCGCGTTCCAACCCGGCCAAGGCGCGCAGAAGCGTTGTCTTTCCGCTGCCACTTGCTCCGCTCAGGGCCGTGATCCCCGCAAGCGGAACTTTCTCCGCGACCGAAAGTGAGAACGCAGGAAAATCTAGCGAAAGATCGATATCGAGCACGGGTGCGTTCATTTGCGTTCATCCTTGTTCAGAAAGAACACCAAAACGAGCACCAGAAAGGAAACGCCCAAAAGACCCGCCGACAAAACATGTGCGGCGCCATAATCCAATGTTTCAACCCTGTTGTAGATCTCGATTGAAATTACCCGTGTCTTGCCCGGTATGTTTCCGCCAACCATCAGAACCACCCCAAATTCACCAAGCGTATGGGCAAAACTGAGAACGGCAGCCGCCAGAAAACCGCGTCGCGAAAGCGGAACAACGACGCTGTGAAAACTTTGCCATTGGCTGGCACCAAGTGTTGCGGCGGCTTCGATTGGCCCATGCCCGACACTGTGAAACGCAGTTCGGAGCGGTTGAACCGCGAAGGGCAACGAGTAAAGCACAGAGGCAAGTAGCAAACCGGTAAATGAAAATGCCAGTGTCTCACCCGTCACTTTTATCCAGAACGCGCCAAGCGCTGTGTTGGGGCTGAACAGAATTAAAAGATAAAAGCCAAGTACCGTGGGTGGCAGAACAAGAGGTAGCGCTGTGAGCGCCTCTACGAATGGCCGCGCCCTGCTTCTTGTTGTCACCAGCCACCATGCGATCGGAGTCGCAATCACAATCAGCAATACAGAAGTTAAACCTGCAAGTTGCAGTGTTAACCATATGGCAGGCCAGAGGCTCAATTCTTTACCTCATATCCCGCGTCATAAAGGATATCTTGTGACGCCCGACTATTCAGAAAATCGAAAAATACATTCGCTGCTGAACTGTTGGTCAAAAGAGCGGCATCTTGAGAGATCGGGGCGTGCAACCCATCAAGCGGTATCGTGTCAAAGTCTGGCATTTCGAAACCGTAGTGAAGCTGTGAGCGCGCAATCATTGCATATCTGACATTTCCGGTCGCGAAGAAACCTGCGGTCTGCGCAATATTTTCCCCAAAAACCAAGTCCATTTCATCCTTTTCAAGCCCGAGGTTTTCGAGAACTTCAATAGCGGCTTTTCCATAAGGGGCCAAATCGGGATCGGCAATTGCAATTCTCTGATTGCGAATTTGGTTAGCTGTTTCCGCTGTTTCATGCACACTCAGTGTCCCTTCCGGCCCGACAAGGACCAGACGTCCAACCGCATAGGTTTGCACCTTTACTGCGCGTTGCGCATTCAACAATAAGGCTGGCCTTTCCTGATCCGCAGCCAGAAAAATATCGAAAGGCGCCCCATTCAGGATTTGTGCATAAAGTTTTCCGGTTGAGCCGTTAGACAACAAAACGTGATGCCCACTCGCCATTTCGAATTCTTTTGCGATCAATTCAGCGGTATTTTGAAAGTTCGAGGCAACAGCCACTCTCACAGTATCAGCGTTTGCAGATGCGCTCTGGCCCAGAAAAACAGCCATGGCCACAATGAACCTAAAAAAGCGCCGCATGTTATCCCCTTTTGAACCGGTACAGGTAAAACCTGCCCGAGGGGATATCGCAAGTGCAAGTTGCGTGGCGTCGTGATTTGACGCAGCTTCGTGGTCTCAATCAATTCCGAGCTTTCGATCTGAAACCACAACAGAGCCCATTGTCGAACGTGACCAAAATAGCGGAAAGCAAAAACTTAACATTCCGGTAAGTAATTTCGATTCACTTTAACGATTCATTAATCTTCTTAAAGCTAAGTCTGTCTGCTTTATCGCGTGAAACGACTTTGGATGAGGATGTAATGAAAAGAACAACGATTGCTTTTTTGGTCGCAGCGACAGGACTCGCCGGGTGCGCAAAAAAAGCTCGGATATTAAGGCCGCCTATATTTCACCGTTACAATATCAAAACCACTCGTGCGGTCAGATTTTCACAGAAGCGCAACACGTATCCTTTCGCCTCGCGCAAGCAGCGGGAATACAAAATCAGACAGCAAATGACGACACCGGGAATATGGTTGGTGGAATTCTCTTTTGGCTGCCCTCGTTTTTTTTCATAAAGGGCAATTCCGAAGCAGTCGCCGAAGTCGCACGCCTGAAAGGCCATATGGAGGCCCTAGAGCAAGCGAACCACCAGAAACACTGCAACATTCCCTTTAGAAAAGTTAGGGTGAGCGGTGATCCCCACGCGCCGGATACTTCGGAAAAATTTTAGAGCTACCTATAAAGACGTACAGCAATAAGAACGCCATACGGACTGGAAACAAAGGGTGGGCCCACGCTCGTCCTTTTTCCAAATAGGTGTAGCGACGACTCTTTCGTTCAATTGATGTGGTGCCCGAGGCGAGACTCGAACTCGCACAATGTTACCATCGGGGGATTTTGAATCCCCTGCGTCTACCATTCCGCCACTCGGGCCACGGCGTGGGTTTACCGTCCTTGCTGATGTTCGTCTACAGGAAAATGCATGAAATTTACTTAGAACATCACTCCGACAAGCCAAAGCGAAATCCCCGGGAAAGAAACAAGAATAACGACCCGAACGAGATCGGATAACACAAAGGGCGCAACCCCTTGATACGTCTTTGACATGGGAACATCCTTGGCCACCTGATTGATGATAAACAAGTTCATCCCAACTGGTGGTGTAATCAATCCGACTTCGACGACAATGAGCGCAAGAATACCAAACCAGATGGCAGCTTCTTCGCTTGTAAGGCCAAAATCAAGCGCTTCGATGATCGGAAAAAAGATTGGGATCGTAAGCAGAATCATCGACAAGGAATCCATCACGCATCCGAAGATTAGATACGCGAGAAGCATGACACAGAGAACCGTTACCGGGGCGAACCCCTGCTCTGACACCCAAAGGGCAAGGTCCTGAGGCGCCTGGGTGAACGCCAGGAAAGAATTGAACAGCTGCGCTCCAAAGACGATGAAAAATATCATCGCAGAGGCGGAGGCTGTGTTCAGAACTGAATCCAGGAATCCCCGCCATGTGAGCCCGCCTGTCGCCATGCCGTAGATGCCCGTTGCGACTGCCCCAACTGCGGCACCCTCCGTCGGGGTGAACAAAGCCTGTACCCCGTCTTGCGCCCAGTTCCAGTCGGCTGCAATGCCCCCCATTACAAGGCCAAAAATTAAAACAACCGGCCAGATCTTGAAGAGCGTTTTAAAGCGATGCCCGTAGGGGACGCGATCAGCCTGTGTGGCGGAATCTGGTCTTACGCGCACATAGATCGCGACTGTCAGAATGTATCCAAGGGCTGCCAAAATCCCCGGAATCAAAGCCGCAATGAACATCTTGACGATGTTTTGCTCTGTCAAAATGGCGTAGATCACAAGGATCACCGAAGGGGGGATTAAAATACCAAGAGTGCCGCCCGCAGCTAACACACCTGTCGACAGCGCGTCTGAATACCCACGTTTACGCATTTCCGGCAAAGCGACCTGCCCCATGGTCGATGCTGTTGCAAGTGAGGAACCACAGACCGCGCCGAAACCAGCACATGCCCCCACCGCAGCCATCGCGACCCCGCCTTTTCTGTGACCAAGCCAGTCAGAGGCAGCATGAAACAACGCAGCAGACATTCCGGATTTTGTCGCAAACTGCCCCATCAACAAGAACAAGGGGACGATGGACAAGGAGTAACTTGAAAACATGTCATAGGTCAGTGTTTTCATCTGACTTAGCGTGGCACTCGGCCGACCAAGAACGATCCAGGTTCCGACAAAACCCGTTATGCCCATCGCGACACCAATTGGCACCCTCAGGAAAATCGCAAACAGCATCAGCGCAAAAGCAATCAGCGCGAGTTCAAGGCCCGTCATACCGACCCCTCTTGACCGTTAAGCGTCCAGTTCAGGCTACGCCACATCGTGTAAACGCATACGATCAGAAAGAAAGTCGCACCAATCAGAGAAAGCCCATAGGGTATCCAAACCGGCAATTCGAGCTCGTAAGTTGTTTCAGGAAAAAACGGTTTACTTCCCATGCCAAGCACTGTCCGGAAACTATCTGTTCCGTAAGGAAACTTTTCGCCAAACCCCAACCAAAAACGCCATAGAATAATCGCACTTACGAGCGTCAAAAGTGTATCACCCAGAAATCCGAGTGCGGCCTGAATACGTAATGGCAATCTGGCTATGAATATATCAACCGTCACATGTCCGCGCTTGATCTGGCACCAGGGCAGGAAAGAAAAAACGGCAATCGCGCAACCTGCTTCGACCAGTTCGAAATCACCCTTGATTGGGCCAAAACCAAATCCGGACAACTTGCGCCCGGTTATTGAGACAACGGTCAAAACGGCAATCGAGACAAGCGTGAGCCCACCAAAATAGGCCAGCCACCGCGCGATCACCTCTAGTTTTCGACCCGCTTTGTGCTGCATTTCCGGTGCGATTGCCATAGATCCCTCCCTCGCGGTCTGCCCATCGCCGCGGGAATTTTTTTGAACTGAAACTTAGGCTATTGCCCTATCCCAAGTGCTTTCTCTTTACGCTTCAAGCCGTCGAGGAACCTTGATGAATGCGCAAAACCCAATCAAATCCAAAACGAAAACACCGCGTGCCCCTGCTACGAAACGTATGCAGGGGCGACAAGGCGTCAGTCGTAAGACGCAACAAACGCACGCGCGTCATCAACCATAGCCGTTCCGTCAAGACCGAGCGCGTTCATTTCGTCGATCCACTGTTGTGTGACAGTGTCGCCGGTTGAACGCAGTTGGGCAACCGTGGCTTCATCCAAGGTATGAATGACATTGTCGGTTCCTTCGACAACGGCACGGCCCAGACCGTCACCCTTGTCCATGGCGGCTCCGGCCCATGCAGATGCGTCAATGCCAGAGTTGGCATCAATGATGGCCTTCAGGTCATCAGGCAAGTTGTTGTAGCTGTCGTTGTTCATCGCCCAAATGAAGTACGTGTTATAGAGTGACCGGTCACCGCCAACTTCGGTGTGGCTGTCTGCAAGCTCATGAACCTTCAGTGGTGGCACAATTTCCCACGGGATAACCCCACCGTCCACAATCCCCTTTGACAAAGCTTCGGGGAAAGCAGGCACAGGCATACCGACGGGTGTCGCCCCAAGAGATTCAAGCAATTTATTAGCCTGCCGCGACGGGCCGCGCAGTTTCAAGCCCTCAAAATCTGCCACGGACATGACCGGATCACCCTGTTTATGGATCACGCCAGCGCCGTGCACGTGAACTGCAACAAGGTGTACGTCTGAAAAACGTTCCCCCATGTACTGTTCTGTAAACTGCCATGCAGCACGCGAAGAGTTTTCAGCCGACATAGACGTCATGAAAGGCAGTTCCATTGCCTCAGCTTCAGGAAAACGCCCAGGTGTATAGGAAGGAATAGCCCAGCCACCATCAATAACGCCATCACGGATCTGGTCGTAAAGCGCGGGGGGTTTGCCGCCAAGCTGCATCGCTGGGTAAATTTCAATTTTGATACGCCCGCCAGATTCCTCCATCACCTTTTCTGCCCAGGGCACCATGAAATACGAAGGCACAGACCCGCGAGGTGACAGAAAATGTTGGAATCGAAGTGTAACTTCCTGAGCGAGCGCGGCACTGGCTGTAAGGCCCAATGCCACCACGCCAACCAAGGCTGATTTGAGCGTAATTTTCATTAAAATCTCCTCCCGTTATTTTGCGGCTTTCGCCAGCTAATTGATGCAGAAAAATCCAACCATTTCAAGTGCAATGATTTTCATTGTGCAAGCTGCGCCCATCAATCCTGACCGCGCAGGGAATAGCAACTCTAAACACTGGCTAAAGGCTGCTTGCTCCAAAGGTATCGCAATCGGCCATCCTGCCGCTTTCATACCCCGTGATAAACCAGCGCTGTCTTTGCTCGGATGTGCCGTGTGTAAAGGTATGTGGGTTCGGTCTGCGCCCGGCGTTTCTTTGTAATGTGTTGTCGCCAATCTGTTTAGCCGCGTTCATCGCTTCCTGGATGTCGCCGCGTTCAATGCTGCCAAACTGCGCTTGTGCGTGACGCGCCCAAATACCTGAAAAGCAATCCGCCTGTAGTTCGATCCTGACGGAAATGGCGTTGCTTTGAGCTTCGGAAGACTGCTGCCGAGCCTGATTTGCTTGCCCAAGAATCCCAAGTTCGTTTTGAACATGGTGTGAAATTTCATGAGCAACGACATAGGCCGCCGCAAAATCACCTGACGCGCCAAGTCTGCGCGACAGTGTCGTAAAAAACTCTGTATCCAGGTAGGCCTTTTTATCTGCCGGGCAGTAGAACGGTCCGGACGCGCCACTCGCACCGCCGCACGGGGACTGAGTTGCGCTTTTGAACAACACCAATGTTGCTGGCGTGTAGGCCTGCCCCACCTGTTCCTGAAAAAGCTCCGCCCAAACCTCTTCGGTATCGGCCAAGGTCACGGAGACAAATTCACCAGCCTGCCTGTCCGCGTCTGTCAGTTCAACCGTAGAACTTTGGCTACCACCGCCACCTAAACTAGGGTCGTTTAACAGCGGGGTAACATCGACCCCCAGAAAATACCCAATTACCAAAATCGCAACTAAACCGACACCGCCAATACCGCCAACGGCGCCCGGGCCCCTTCTGCGCCTGTCCTCGATGTTCTGACTGCGACGACGACCTTGCCATTTCATTGCACACACTCCCTAACACTACCCATATCACCTAACATAGTATTACGCCCGGCGACGTAACCGACAACAGCTAAACGCTTGACGACAAGCTTTGGTCGTGCTCGATGGGTAAAAAAAAGGCAGAGCAGATGATCAGGCGACTTTACAACTGGACAATCAGCCTCGCGCAGACGCCCTATGCGCTTTGGGCGCTTGCGGTTGTGTCCTTTGTTGAAAGCTCTGTTTTTCCAATACCGCCGGATGTTTTGATGATTCCGATGATCATCGCGCGCCCGTCGCGCGCATGGGTTATCGCGGGTGTCGCGCTCGTGGCGTCGGTTCTGGGTGGCCTGTTTGGTTACTTTATCGGTGCAATTCTTTACGATGCCGTGGGTCTGCCAATTTTGGAATTCTACGGCAAGACCGAAGCTGCCGAAGCTTTCAAAGGCCGCTTCAACGAATGGGGTGCCTGGGCCGTGTTAATCGCCGGGATGACACCGTTTCCCTATAAGGTGATTACAATTTTGTCAGGCACAACAGGGCTTTCACTACCGGTCTTCATCCTTTCGTCGATCATTGCACGCGGATTACGCTTCTTCATTGTGGCAGCCTTGCTATGGAAATTCGGTGCGCCAATTCGTACCTTTATCGAGAAGCGTCTGGGCCTTCTCTTTGCGGTCTTTTTAGTCCTTCTGATTGGTGGCTTCTATCTGGTGAAATACTTATGACCCGAAACTTTCTAATTCTTCTGGCGGCAGGCGGATCGCTCGCACTTTTGCTTGGCGCCTTTGGGTTTCAATACATCGGGGATATGGCGCCCTGCAAACTGTGTCTCTGGCAGCGTTACCCACATGGGGCGGCAATTTTCCTTGGTATTCTGGCAGTTGCGTTGGGCCAGCGGCTCTGGATTGCGCTTGGCGCAGTTGCCGCCGCGGCCACGGGTGCAATCGGTATCTACCATACAGGTGTTGAGCGTAAATGGTGGGAAGGCCCGGATTCTTGCACATCTTCCGGTGTCGATGGAGTATCGGCCGAAGATTTGATGCAGCAAATCCTGAATGCGCCATTGGTTCGCTGTGACGAGGTACCCTGGGAAATGTTTACACTGTCCATGGCCACCTGGAACGCGATTATCGCCTTTGGTTTAATGGCACTCTGGCTGCTTGCACTTCGCAAACCCTAGCGCACACCGGATGCACGTCGGGTTGCAAGCAATAAGTTTGTTTCACTGGTCGCTATTCCGTCTATGCGGCGGATTTCAGCAAGTACTTTGTCAAGTTGTTCAAGTGTTTCTGTGCCAAGCTCGGCGATCAAGTCCCATTTACCGTTGGTGGAATGAACAGCCTCTACCGCGGGAATGCCGTTTAGCCGATGCACGATCCGGTCAGTGCCGCGCCCTTCGATCCCAAGAAGCATCAAACCGCGCACGGGGTACTGCTGCGTGTCTTCTTTCAGAACAACCGTGAAACCGAGGATAACACCCTGAGTTTGCAGCCGTTCCATCCGTGTTCGAACCGTCGTGCGCGATAGTCCAAGTTCGGCGGATAATTCAGAAAGTGATTTTCTGGAATCACGACGCAATTCAGCAATGAGTTTCTTGTCAGAATCGTCCATATTGACAGCTAAAGCCTTCATTTTGTCTAATCGGTAAACAAAATATACAATTATCAGGGTTAAATCCACCACAAAATGGAGAATATATGATTTGAGCTTTCATTACATTGGCAGGATTCCTTCAAATGACACCAAGAAATTGCATTTTGATCGGCGCACCGGTTGATAGCGGAAAACGCCGTCGCGGTTGTCAGATGGGGCCAGATGCGTACCGCACAGCGGGGCTTTCGGAAACGTTGAAAGAGCTTGGGCATAACGTTCGTGATCTGGGAAATATCCAGCACGCACCACTTCGCGAAGCAAGTTGTGAGAACGAAATGGTTTACGCCTTAAGTGAAACTATTGGATGGACAGAAAGCCTTGCAGAGAATGCCACCAAGGCGTGTGGCGAAGGGTTCCCGATCTTTATGGGTGGGGATCATTCCCTGTCACTGGGTTCCGTTGCGGGTGCTGCGGCATATGCTGCAAGCGTTGATCGCCCGCTGTATGTCTTGTGGCTCGACGCGCACACTGATTATCATACCCCGCTAACCACGGGTTCCGGCCATTTGCACGGAACCCCACTGGGATATGTAACCGGGCGCGAAGGCTTTGAGGCATTCCCGCCCCTGCCCGCTGTGGTTCCAACAGAAAATGTTTGCCTTCTGGGTCTGCGCTCTGTGGATGCCGCTGAATCTGCTGCCCTTCAGACCAGTGAAATGCAGGCCCATGATATGCGCGACATTGACGAAAACGGCATTGCACGCCCGCTGAAAGCATTTCTTGATCGGGTTGAAAATGCGAACGGATTGCTTCATGTCTCGCTTGACGTTGATTTTCTTGATCCGTCAATCGCGCCAGCGGTTGGAACAACCGTACCCGGTGGCGCCACCTATCGCGAAGCTCATCTGGTTATGGAACTGCTGCATGACAGTGAACGCGTAACCTCGCTTGATCTGGTAGAGCTGAATCCGTTTCTTGATGAGCGCGGCCGTACAGCGAACCTTATGGTCGAGCTTACAGCCTCACTTTTGGGTCGTCGCGTCTTTGACAGACCTACACGGAGCTATTGATGTCACTGCAGGCCCCCTCTTCGGTTGTTATGATCCGGCCCCATGCGTTTCAGCCAAATCCAGAAACCCGCACGGACAACGCGTTTCAAACCGCAACAAATCACTCTGCTGAAAAAGTTGCCGAGATGGCGCTTGCAGAGTTTGACGATGCGGTTTCAAAGCTGCGCAATTGCGGTGTATGCGTGCATGACTTTGATGATCACGGCGACGCGAACACGCCCGATTCCGTGTTCCCAAACAACTGGTTCTCAACCCACACGGGGGGCCACGTAGCTGTTTACCCGATGTTTGCAGAGAACCGTCGCAGGGAAAGACGCTGGGATGTCATCGACCTATTGAAGCGCAACTACCGTGTACAGGATGTCATTGATTATTCCGGACTTGAACAAGACGGGCTTGCGCTTGAGGGAACGGGTGCAATGGTGCTTGATCACATTGGTCGTGTCGCCTACGTCGCAAAATCGAACCGCGCAGATCCGGTTTTGCTTGAACGGTTTTGCACCCACTTTAACTTTGAACCAATCGCATTTGATGCGACTGACGCGTCAGGGCGTGCGGTGTACCACACGAACGTCTTGATGGGGATCGCAACCAATTTTGCGATGGTTGGTCTTGAAATGATCACATCTGAAGAGCGCCGGCACACTGTCGAGAGCCGCCTGCGCGAAACTGACCGCGAAGTGATTGCGCTAAGCACAGGGCAAATATCTGAGTTTGCGGGCAACGCTATAGAACTCACAGGAAATGAAGGTCGCGTTCTTGCTTTGTCGGAACGCGCACTCAAGGCGCTGCATGAAGATCAGCTTGCCGTGATTGAACGCTCTGCCAGTCTTCTTCCGCTTCGCATTCCAACCATTGAAACCGCCGGGGGATCTGTACGTTGCATGATCGCTGGCGTTCACCTTGCACGCCGCACCTTTGAAGCCAAAGCTGCCTAAAATACGGATAAACCAATGACCGCTCCAAAACCCTCCAGTCTCGCCTTTGTTCCTTTCGTCAGCGTCGCGAATATGATGGAAATCGTGCATCGAATAGGCCTCGAAAATATGCTTCGTGATCTGGCAGAATACATAGAAGATGATTTTCGCCGGTGGGAACTTTTTGACAAAACCCCTCGCGTCGCCTCGCATTCCGCTGAAGGCGTAATTGAGCTGATGCCAACGTCTGACGGCGAAGTTTACGGGTTCAAATACGTGAACGGTCACCCAAAAAATATGAAAGAGGGCCTGCAAACGGTGACTGCATTTGGATTGCTGGCAGACGTCGGAACGGGCTATCCGGTGCTGCTTTCTGAAATGACTGTCTTGACGGCCCTTCGCACCGCCGCAACATCAGCAATGGTCGCCAAGCATCTGGCACCAAAGGGATCAAAGACAATGGCGATGATCGGAAATGGCGCGCAGTCAGAATTTCAGGCGCTGGCGTTCAAGGCGATTTGCGGCATCTCGTCCGTTCGCCTGTATGACATTGACCCCGCGGCAACAAAAAAAGCGATGCAAAACCTGGAAGGCTGGGGTTTGTCGGTTACGGCCTGCCACACGCCAGAAGACGCGATCGAAGGTGCCGCAATCATCACGACCTGCACTGCAGACAAACAATATGCTACAATTCTGACCGACAACATGGTTGGTGCGGGTGTTCATATCAACGCAATCGGTGGGGATTGCCCCGGCAAGACCGAATTGCACAAAGATATCCTGTTACGCTCTGATATCTTTGTGGAATTTCCACCTCAAACCCGCATTGAAGGCGAGATACAGCAACTGGATGAAGATCACCCTGTCACCGAAATGTGGCAAGTCATCAACGGAGCTGTTCAAGGACGCCGCGATAACAAGCAGATTACCCTGTTCGACGGTGTAGGGTTTGCAATCGAAGACTTTTCTGCGTTGCGGTATATCCGCTCGAAACTGGATGAAACCGGGCTTTATCAAAAACTGGATATGGTTGCTGATCCGGACGACCCCCGCGACCTGTTTGGCATGGTTCAACGCGCCAAGAATTGAAAGCGGCTTGATACCGGTCACCTGACCCCCTACGAGCAATGCATAGCGACGCCGCCATTTGCGCGTCGTCATTGCATCTAAGGTGCTGAACAGAATGACAGACCAGAGCAAGGGATTGCTGATCACATGTTTGGGCGTGCTTTTTGTGGTGCCTGACGCACTCTTCGTACGGCTGATCGATGCAGAGCCCTTGGTCATTGCCTTCTGGCGTGGAATGATTTCCGGGTGCGTAATCCTGCTTGGTGTGCTGTTCTTCCAGGGAACACAGCCAATCAAGGCATTGCTTGGCACTGGCCGCTACTGTCTGATCTATGTCTTGGCACTGGGTTGTAGTGGCACGATGTTCGTGCTTGCTATCAGCATGACAAGCATTGCAAACGTTGTGTTCATCATTGCGTCATTGCCTGTATTTGCAGCGATTTACAGCCGTGTCTTCCTTGGAGAGCCAATAAGACAGCGCATGATTGTGACCGTGGCAGCCGTCGCGGTTGGACTTGCAATCATCGGCTATGGCTCGGGCGAAACCGAAGGGGCCCACTGGAGCGGTGACTTAATGGCCCTTGGGGTATCTGCAGTGTTCGCAGCGGGTCTGACCGCCGCGAGGCGCGTGAAACAGGTTTCGATGGTTCCAGCCGTGCCTCTGGCCTATATCGGGGCTTCGTTAATCTTGTTGCTGATTGTTAACCCGTTGTCCGTACCAGATGCGCAATGGGGGCTGGTCGCGTTTCATGGCTGTTTTATTGTCGTCAGCGCCAGCCTTCTCGCGCTTGGCCCGCGTTACATCACCTCGGCAGAGGTTGGGTTGCTGATCCTGCTGGAATCCGTTCTGGCACCCCTTCTGGCCTGGGCCATATTAGATGAAAATCCGGGAATCTGGGCGCTTTCAGGCGGTGCGGTTGTTATCGCGGCACTTGCGATTTCGAACACAGTTGTTTTGCTGCGCCAGCGTTAAGACGACGGGATCATACTCTGACCACCTAGTGTAGTTTGAACTCTCCCACGACATTTTGCCATTCGCCTGATGTAATCATTTTGCGATGGGTAAACCTGACGGAGTGAAGTGGTCCTTCTATCTCATCCTGCCAGAATTCGATAAATTCAAACAGCTTGGGATGGTCTGGCGCAAGGTCATATTCCTGCCAGATATAGCTGTTCAAAACGTTCTGAAAGTCGGGCATGCGGTAGAATAGTTCTGCCGTGGTCAACCCATAGCCCTTCAGCATTAATTCAGCTTCTGAATGTTCCATATTCTGCCTCTTACGTTTTTTATTATTTTTATATTGGCACAGTTGAATTACTTTTCAATAAAAACAACTTGTTAGCAGTCTTCTGCTAGTGCTGACAAATGCAGCACGGATGGACCATTGCACACCATATCGACCCTCCTGTATAGTCGCTGCAACAAAATACAGAACACCCAGAAAAGAGCGGTTGTCCACGTGAACGATACTCCGGAAACTCCTGAAAACGAAGAAGAAAAACCCACACCACGCGCCGTGCATGACGGCCCTGTGATTTCGATCTCTGATGAGATGCGGAAATCATACCTCGACTATGCGATGAGTGTGATCGTTTCCCGCGCTATTCCTGATTTACGGGACGGTCTGAAACCGGTTCACCGACGCATTCTTTATGCGATGTATGAAACGGGCAACACTCACGACAAGTCCTATCGCAAATCAGCCCGCCCCGTGGGTGATGTCATGGGTAAATACCACCCACATGGTGACTCTGCGATTTACGATGCGTTGGTCCGGATGGCGCAGGATTTTTCGATGTCGCTGCCGTTGCTTGACGGGCAAGGAAACTTTGGATCGATGGACGGCGATAACGCCGCCGCAATGCGGTACACAGAAGTTCGCATGGACAAACCCGCTGCCTTTGTTCTGGCGGATATCGATAAAGACACCGTCGATTTTCAGGACAACTACGATGGCAAAGACCGCGAACCTACAGTTCTGCCATCCCGCTTCCCGAACATGCTCGTCAACGGGGCTGGCGGCATTGCGGTTGGCATGGCCACCAACATCCCTCCGCATAATTTAGGCGAAGTCATTGATGCAACCCTGGCGTTGATCGAAGACCCCGATCTGACATCTGAACAACTGATCGACTATGTTCCGGGGCCGGATTTTCCGACCGGCGGTATCATGCTCGGGCGGGCTGGCGCGCGCAAAGCCTATCTTGAAGGCCGCGGATCAGTGATTATCCGGGCGAAAACGCGCATCGAAGAGATCAGAAAAGATCGATACGCCATTATTCTGGACGAGATACCCTATCAGGTAAACAAAGCTTCGATGATCGAAAAGATCGCCGAAATGGTGCGCGACAAAAAGATCGAAGGCGTCAGCCACGTTCAGGATGAATCGGACCGGAATGGTGTCCGGGTTGTTGTCGAACTAAAGCGTGATGCGACGGCTGAGGTTGTCTTGAACCAATTGTTCCGCTTCACACCGATGCAAACCTATTTCGGTTGCAATATGCTTGCCCTGAACGGTGGTCGGCCCGAACAACTGACCCTTCGGAAATTTCTTACATCTTTCATAGATTTCCGGGAAGAAGTTGTCGCCCGCCGCACCGCATTTGAGCTGCGCAAAGCACGCGAACGCAGCCATGTTCTTTGTGGCCTTGCAGTTGCCGTTACCAATGTTGATGAGATTGTTGCGGCCATCAGGACATCTGCTGATCCGGCGGAGGCGCGGCTAAAGTTGATGACACGTCGCTGGCCTGCGAAAGACATTCTGGAATACATCGCCCTCATTGATGACCCGACGCATACTGCGAATGATGACGGCACTTACAACCTGAGCGAAATTCAGGCACGCGCCATTCTTGAACTACGTCTGCAAAGGCTGACCGCTCTGGGTGTCAAGGAAGTAACCGGCGAACTTCAGACACTTGCAGCTAACATCAGGGAATATCTTGATATTCTACGGTCTCGCGAACGCATCATGGCAATCATCAGTGATGAATTGCAAGAAGTGCGCGATCAGTTTGCCGTGCCCCGCAGGACACAAATTGTCGACTGGTCCGGCGATATGGAAGACGAAGACCTGATCGAAAAGGAAGACATGGTCGTCACCATTACTTCGGGCGGATATATCAAGCGTACACCTTTGGTCGATTTCCGCGCGCAGCGTCGTGGTGGCAAGGGGCTTGCCGGGATGGCCACCAAGCAGGACGATGTTGTTACAAACCTCTTTGTCGCCAATACCCATACGCAACTGCTGTTCTTCACCACAGACGGTATGGTCTACAAGCTCAAGACCTGGCGCCTGCCCCAAGGTGGACGGAACACCAAAGGCAAGGCGATTGTGAACATCCTGCCAATTCCTCCTAAGGTATCGATCGCAGCAATCATGCCCGTCGACGTGCCAGAGGACGATTGGGAAAACCTGCAGGTTGTATTCGCGACCACTGCAGGAGACGTTCGTCGCAACGCGCTCAGCGATTTCACCAATGTTCGCTCGAACGGCAAAATCGCGATGGATTTGCCGGAAGGCGTTGAAATGGTGAACGCCCGGATCTGTAGCGAAGATGATGATGTTATGCTGATGACAAGTTCTGGCAGGGCGATCCGGTTCAGCACAACGGCGGTACGTGTGTTCAAAGGTCGTAAATCGACAGGGGTTCGTGGTGTTAGGCTGACGGGCAAGGACAAGGTCGTGTCCATGTCTGTCGTTCGTCATTTCGAAGCGACCTCTGAAGAACGTGTTGCTTACCTTAAAAAGCGCCGTGCTGCGGCAGGTGTAACCGAGGAAATGGAAGCTGACGACGAAGAAACCGTTGAAAATGCTGCAATTACCCAGGAACGCTATGAGGAAATGGCAGCCGCTGAAGACCTGATTTTGACGATAACCGCAAAAGGCGCTGGCAAGATTTCGTCGTCCCATGGTTACCCCGTGCGTGGCCGTGGCGGCATGGGTGTAGCTGCGATGGACAAGGCAATGCGCGGCGGCGCACTGGTTGCATCCTTCCCTGTTGATATGGAAGACCAGATCATGCTCGCCACATCGACAGGTCAGTCAATTCGCTGCCCGGTTGATGGAATTTCTTTCCGTTCACGCAGTGCTGGTGGCGTCAAGGTGTTTGATACGGCAAAGGGCGAACATGTGGTGTCGGTCGCTTGGATTGCCGAGCAGAACGCAGATGAACCTGACGACGATGACGCAGAGATTGAAGACGCAGAAATCGTCGAAGAAAGCTAAAGGAAAAGGGGAGTTCTGCTCCCCTTGCCGCCTCAACTTACTTCAGGTTTTTGATATCAGCTCTATCTTGCGGGCCTTCAGGGCTTTTCCTTTTACTCAATCGTGGCTACATCCCATTTCATGACAGAGACACTCCATATTGTTGGCGGCGGCATGGCCGGTTCCGAAGCTGCCTGGCAGGCCGCAAACGCGGGCATTCAGGTTGTGATTCACGAGATGCGGCCAAAGGTGAAAACCTTTGCGCATCAGACCGGTAATCTCGCGGAGATGGTGTGTAGCAATTCCTTCCGTTCTGATGACGACGAAGCGAATGCTGTTGGGCTTTTGCATTGGGAAATGCGCGCAGCCAACGGGTTGATCATCAACACTGCCGACAAACACGCCCTGCCGGCTGGCAGCGCGCTTGCCGTGGACCGCGACCCTTTCGCTGAAACGGTAACCGCGACGCTGCTCGCTCATCCAAACATCAGTGTTGACTATGAAGAGATAACCGAATTGCCGGACGACGGGCACTGGATCATCGCGACAGGCCCGCTTACCTCTTCGGCCCTCGGAGAAGCGATAGCAAAGGAAACAGGCGCGGATGCGCTGGCGTTTTTCGATGCAATTGCACCAATCGTTTATGCCGACTCGATTAACACAGACATCACGTGGCTCCAGTCCCGCTATGACAAGGGTGACACAGAGGAAAATCGCAAAGCCTACCTCAACTGTCCTATGACTAAAGACCAGTACGAGGCATTCATAGACGCGCTGCTTGACGCAGAGAAAACAGAATTCCACGAGGGTGAAACCGCAGGCTATTTCGATGGTTGCCTGCCGATAGAGGTTATGGCTGAACGTGGCCGTGAAACACTTCGGTTTGGCCCGATGAAACCCGTCGGTCTGACCAATGCACATAAACCGGATGATAAACCCTATGCCGTTGTCCAGCTCCGCCGCGATAATGCGCTTGGAACATTGCTGAACATCGTGGGGTTTCAGACAAAAATGAAATATGGCGCACAGACAAAAGTATTCAAAATGATCCCCGGTCTGGAACACGCCAATTTTGCGCGTCTTGGTGGTATCCATCGCAACACATTCTTGAACTCACCAACGTTGCTTGACGGTCAGATGCGTTTGAAATCACGTCCAAACATCAGGTTTGCTGGCCAGATCACTGGCGTCGAGGGGTATGTCGAAAGTGCCGCGATGGGCCTTTTGGCTGGTCGCTATGCTGCAGCCGAAATCTCTGGAACAGCTTTGAACGTTCCACCACCGGAAACTGCTGTAGGGTCGCTGGTCCATCACATAACCGGCGGGGCCGAAGCAAAGACGTTTCAACCGATGAACGTAAATTTTGGGCTTTTTCCGCCTGCTGACGCCAAGGCAGGACGGAAAAACCGGAAAACACGCTACAAGGCCTACACCGAGCGCGCAAAGGTTGCATGGCAGGCCTGGCTGGACGGAGAGTGATTTTTCGGCTTATGTTTAGGCTATGGGTGAAAAATTCTTAAACAAAGCTTATGAGCTTCAGTCCGTCGAAGAGACACGCGCGCTCTATGACAATTGGTCTGACAGCTATGATTCCGAACTTCTGGAAAACGGATACGCAACACCCAGGCGTGTTGCTGAAGCGCTTGCAAAATACGCTGACAAAAACAAACCTGTACTGGATTACGGCTGTGGTACGGGTCTCTGTGGCGTGACTTTAAAGGAAGCAGGTTTCGAGACCTTGGACGGGGCGGACCTGTCACAAGAGATGCTCGAAATTGCGGAGAAAAAGAATGTCTACCGGAAGCTGACGCATATCGATCCTAACATCCCCCTTGCGATCTCTCCGGGTGATTACGGTGCCATCACTGCCTGTGGCGTGATCGGCATTGGTGGTGCCCCGCTCAGCGTGTTCGATACAATTGTCAATTTTATAGATAAAAAGGGTCTGTTCGCATTTTCTTTCAACGACACGTCTCTTTCCGATCCGTGTTATGAGGCAAAAGTGATGGAGTACACCGACTGTGGGTTCGCAAGGCTTCTGTTTCGGGAACACGGTGAGCACCTTCCAGGTATTAACTTGAAATCCATGGTTTATGTGATTCAGAAAAATTGACTTTCAGAACGCGCTTCGCGCCGTCACCAACCGGCCCACTTCACCTTGGACATGCCTATTCCGCGATGCTTGCCTATGACATGGCAATGACCGCCGGTGGAGAGTTCCTGCTGCGCATCGAAGATATTGATCAGACTCGCGCTCGCGCGCATTGGTGCGAACAGATTTTTGATGATCTTCACTGGCTTGGGCTTAAGTGGCCAGAACCTGTCATGCTTCAGTCTGAACGCATCGGTCACTATCAAAGGGCCCTGCAAAACCTCTGGAACAAGGGGTTGCTCTATGTTTGCACCTGCAATCGCCGGGATATCGAAGCCGCACTATCAGCTCCGCAAGAAGGTGCGCGAACCTATGGGCCCGACGGTTTGATCTATCCCGGGACCTGCTCCGGGAACACCGGTGATCCTATCGGCTGCGCGATGCCAGAAGAGTCCGTGTTGCGCTTATCTATGGAAAAGACCTTCGTTGCGGTTTCTGAAAGTTCGGAACCATGCAACGATTTTACATTTGTCGAAACCGGTTCTGGCCCAATTGGCGAAACAGGTGAAATCAGCTTTAACCGACAAGACGTTCTTCAAAACATAGGTGATATTGTTCTGTCTCGTAAAGATATGGGGACATCTTACCACCTGTCCGTTGTCCTTGACGATGCAGCGCAAGGTATTACGCATGTGGTGCGCGGGCAGGATCTTTTCGAGGCAACAAAAATTCATGTTGTCCTGCAAAAACTAATGGGTCTGCCGACACCCCACTATTATCACCATCGCCTGATCCGTGATGAAAAGCATAAACGACTCGCCAAGCGTGATGACGCGCGTGCGATCTCTAAATACAGACAAGACGGTGCAACCCCGCAAGATATTCGTGAAATGGTTGGGCTTTAACCTTTCCCACCTTTTTCCGAAAATATCCCCGCCGGAGGCAAAAAGTTAATTCTTCGTCACCAATGGCGACAGAATCTCGACTTCTTCACCCCGTTTCAACGCAGTGTAGAAACAGCTCTTCCGGTTCGTGTGACACGCTGGCCCCGCCTGGTGAACAACAACCAGCAGACAATCCCGGTCACAATCTATGCGAAGCTCGACCAGGCTTTGTACATGTCCGGACGTTTCGCCTTTCACCCATAATTGCTTCCGTGAACGCGACCAATAGGTAACGCGCCCGGTCTCAATCGTGCGTTGAACCGCCTCGGCATTCATCCAGGCCATCATAAGCACGTCACCCGTGCTTTCTTCCTGTGCAATTGCAGGGATCAACCCTTTTTCATTGTATTTCAGTGTCAAAGGATCGAAAGACATGCCAAAAACCTTTTGCATCGACGCGTTGCAGTACTATTTATGTGAGAGCAGACAAAAGGGAAAGCCATGACGGCCGACAATGACCTGATCAACCTCTATTCGACACGCATTCTAACGCTGGCCTCGGATATCCCGCATACAGACCGGCTCGCTTCGCCTGACGCAACAGTGAAACGCCGAGCTCCACTTTGCGGATCGACCGTTACTGTCGACTTATGCGTAAACGACGGCGAAATCACTGATTACGGGCAAGACGTCAAAGCCTGCGCGCTTGGACAAGCAGCCGCATCTGTTGTTGGTGCAAATATCATTGGTCGCAACCGACAGGAAATTGAACGCGCGCGCGATCAGTTGCGCGATATGTTAAAAAACGATGGCCCGACTCCATCTGCGCCCTTTGAAGGGTTGGAAGTATTGCGCCCCGCCCAGAGTTTCAGAAACAGGCACGCCTCTATCCTCTTGGCATTAGAAGCATCACTCGAAGCTATGACACAGGCTGAAAACGCCAGTTGCGCTTAAGTATTCCATAAGACATCGACGCTACTCCTGATTTATAGGAACAGGAGCGCGCATGAATTCAATCATTGATCTTAGCAAAACCAAGCCGGAAAATGTCCGATTGAAGTCGCTTGCAAATGTCGCGTCCGGACTTGGCTTCGAACTCGTAGATCTTGCTGCTGTGCTCGATAAAATCGATGATCAGGCAAAGACGCAGTTACGTTCCTTTGCCGGGTTGCACGAACAAGTTGAGCATATGGCAAATTCCAATGCGGACGTTCGACAAGCCGTCAGCACGGTTGCGCAAACCACCCAGAAAACATTTGACGTTATCGACACATCGGTAAATGACCTGCGGCGTGCGAGTGACCGGGCAAAACTGGTGGCAAAATGGGTCCAGTCTGTTGACCGGCAAATGCGGGAACTTTCAGGAACACTTAAGGCCGTCCAGTCCAACAACAATGAAATCACAGCAATTGCACGGCAAGTGAACATTCTGGCAATTAATGCAAAAATCGAAGCTGTCCGCGCAGGCGATGCCGGACGGGGGTTTGCTGTTGTCGCAGAAGCGATCAACGAGCTTTCTCAAGAAACAGCTTCTGCCGCTGATGAAATTACACAAAATATTAACGGTCTGTCCAAGCTCGTTACCAAAATCGGAGAGGAATCGTCCAATGCCTCATCGGATGCAAATTCTGTTCTTAAAGACGCAGAGGGAACAGACAAAGCTCTGATTTCTATTAGTGCTGGCGTCAAGTCAGTGCAGGAAGATTCGAAATTGATTTCCACCGGCGCGAACAGAGTGTATCGCGCGATTCATTCTTTTGAGCCAGAATTCACGACTGTCGCGACTGCAATTAAACTTAATGCAACCAACATTAATCTGGCACGAAATCGCGCAAATGCGCTGATCGATCAATCGGAAATGATTTTACAGAAAAGCGTTTCTTTAGGTGGAGCAACAGATGACACGCATTTCATTGAATTTGTTAAGAAAATGTCGCGTCGCGTCAGTACCGTTTTTGAAGAGGCGATCAAACACCGCCAATTAAACGAGAGTGATTTGTTTTCCAATTCCTATGAGCCGATACCAGGAACTGATCCTGTGCAATACAAAACTCTTTTTACACAGTTTTGCGACTCGGCATTATACGACCTCTTTGAAAACGCTCTTAGTTATAGTCCGAAAATCATATACTGCACTGCAATTGATCGGAACGGATATACGCCGACACACAACAAGAAGTTTTCGCAGCCGCAAGGAAAAGACCCGGTCTGGAACATGACAAACAGCCGAAACCGACAAATTTTCAATGATCGGGCAGGTCTGAAAGCCGGGAACAATCGTGAAGATTTTCTTCTTCAGGTTTATCGGCGAGACATGGGTGGCGGCGTCTTCAAACTGATAAAGTATCTATCCGCACCCATATCAGTAAACGGCAAACATTGGGGCGGGGTTCGCATGGCGTATACCGCATAAAAAAACCGCCGCGCTTCTTTATGAAGGCGGCGGCAGTCGGCGTATCTGAAAGGTCGGCCTCTCGTGGAGAGATGAGGTTTCTCCGGTGTGGAACAGGCAATGTCCATAGTAACGCATCGGATTTGGGGACAGGATGCGCGAGAAGCCAACAGCAGAACGCAGGCAGAAACTTAAATAAACCCAGGCAGGTAAAGCCCGACAAAAAGCATGACAACTAACGAAGCGGCCCCTGCTGCATCTTGCAGCAGTGTTGCAGAAGACCGATCAATCACCGTTTTTATGTCGTCTAACATGATTTACTCCTGCAATATTGATATATGTTGCCTCTTTGTTCTCAAATTTTAACCTGTTTGTAAAGAACTTTTAAAGAACATTTGTGAACAAAGTAGCATTAAACAGGCTAACCAACTGAAATTAAACGAATTGATTTATCTTGTTCCATCAACCACAAGAGCACCCTTGCAGCCGTACCTCTTTCGCTGTTCAGCGCAGGGTCGTCATTAAGCAGTTTTCGTGCGTCGGATTGCGCGAGCGCCATTAGCCCGGTCTGTCGCTCAAGATCTGCGATCCGAAACCTCGGCAGACCTGACTGAGCAGTCCCGATGACATCTCCGGCACCGCGTATTGCAAGGTCTTCTTCAGCAATTTTGAACCCATCCTCCGTGTCGCGAAGGGTGGTCAAACGTCGCTCTGCCCCTTCTGACAGCGGCGCGTGATACATCAGTAGGCAGGTTGATTCAGCCGCCCCCCGGCCTACACGCCCACGCAACTGGTGCAATTGTGCGAGGCCGAAGATTTCTGCGCGCTCAATGACCATGATAGATGCGTTGGGAACATCGACTCCCACCTCGATCACAGTTGTCGCAACAAGAACCTGCGTTTGTCCGGCTGCAAACCGCGCCATCGCTTCATCTTTTTCAGCCGGCGGCATTTGCCCATGCACCAACCCGACTTTTCCTTCACCAAGCTGCGCGCGAAACCTTTCAAACCGATCAGTGGCCGCCGTAAGATCAACAACCTCGCTCTCGGCGACCAAAGGACAAACCCAATAGGCCTGGCGTCCCGCCTCTATTGCGCCTCTCAGATGTTCCACGACCTCATCCAGGCGTGATGTGGAGACCATCGCGGTTTTGACCGGCGTTCGCCCCGGGGGTTTTTCGTCGAGAACGGACACATCCATATCGCCGTATTGTGCCAACGCCAGGCTGCGCGGAATTGGCGTTGCCGTCATAACCAGAACATCAACGGCTTTTCCTTTGCCGCCCAACTCATAGCGCTGCCGTACGCCAAACCGGTGTTGCTCATCAATAACGGCAAGGCGAAGATCCTTGAATTCCACATCTTTCTGAAAAACTGCGTGGGTTCCGACAAGAATATGTATCGCGCCCTTCGCCAAGGCTTCGAGTTTGGCGCGCCGTTCAGCCCCTTTGTCCCGACCGGTTAGAATTTCCAGCACAACACCAGCGTTTTCAGCCAAAGGCTGCAGCCCTTGCAGATGCTGGCGTGCAAGAATTTCTGTCGGGGCCATCAAAACGCCCTGCCCGCCCGCTTCAACCGCAACCAGCAACGCCATAAATGCGACCAGCGTTTTGCCAGACCCAACATCACCCTGAAGAAGGCGATTCATTCGAAAGGGTAACGCCATGTTTTCCGAAATTTCACGGATCGAACGGTCCTGTGCGTCCGTGGGTCTGTAAGGCAAAACGTTAAGCACCTTCGATTGCAGCGCCCCTGTCGCAACAGAGCATTTGCCTTTTAATTTCCGGGTCGCCGCGCGCGCCAAAGCAAGCGTAAGCTGATGCGCAAACAGCTCGTCATACGCCAACCTTTGGCGCGCTGGCGATTCAGGGGACAATTCTGCGGTAGATCGTGGATTATGTGCGGCATGGATCGCGTCGCCCCAATTCGGCCAGCCCTCGCGTGACTTCAGTGCGGGATCAATCCACTCAGCAAGCACTGGCACCCGCTCCAAAGCAGACGCAACCGCCTTAAATATCAATTTTTGACTGATACCAGCAGTAAGCGGATAAACCGGTTCAAACTCTGGAATTTCATCAGCGTCGTTCAGGGGTACAACGTGATCCGGGTGCACCATCTGCGCGATCGAGTCAAAAAGTTCTAACTTGCCTGAAACCAAACGGCGCTGGCCTGTTGGCAATAGCTTTTGCAAATAATTTTCGTGTGCATGGAAAAAAACCAATTGGAATGAGGCTTCCTCATCTTCAACGGTGATGCGATAGGGCCGGCCCTTGGACGACGACGGGTGGTGCAACCCGACCTCGACTTCAACAGTGACCACTGAAGGCGTGACTGCGCCGCGAATGGTTGCGCATCTTCGTCTGTCAACAACGCTGTAAGGCAATGTCAGCAAAAGATCGCGGGGCTTTTCTATGTCCATCTGTTCAAAGTGAGCGGCGGTTTTAGGACCAACGCCAGCCAAGGTTCCAAGCCCTGCAAACAGCGGGAAAAGTATTTCAGGCCGGCCCCTCATGAGGTCGCGATCAGCGCGAGCCAGGCATCTTCATCAATTGTCTCCACACCAAGGTCCCCAGCTTTTTTTGCCTTTGATCCAGCGCCGGGGCCCGCAATGACAAGGTCTGTCTTGGCCGAAACAGAACCGGAAACCTTTGCGCCGAGTATTTCAGCGCGGGCCTTTGCCTCGGCACGTGTCATTTTTTCAAGTGTTCCGGTAAAAACAACGGTTTTACCAGCAACCGGGCTGTCAGACGCGACCCTAGCAACGACATCTTCGACCTCAAGTTCTGCCACCAGACGGTCAATCGATGCGCGTTCCGCATCCTGTTGCAGGGTCGTAGTTAATGAGGTCGCAAGAACAGCGCCAACACCGTCAATTGCAATAAGGTCATCCCAGATCGCCCCTTCCCCGATCTGTGCCTGCGAAAGTGTGGTGATGAAATTCACCCAACTGGTATAGTGATTTGCCAAAAGCTTTGATGCCTGCTCACCCACGTGGCGAATGCCTAGCGCAAAGATCAGGCGGTTCAAGGATATTTTACGCTTTTCATCAATCGCATCAAACAGCTTTAAGGCAGATTTTTCGCCCCATCCTTCGCGATTTTTCAGTTGCTGCAATCCTGAGCTGAACCGCTCTTTCAACTTAAAAATGTCAGCGGGTTCTTTTATCCATTCATCGTCGTAAAATTGTTCAACCTGTTTTGCGCCAAGCCCTTCGATGTCAAATGCGGCCCGGCTGACAAAATGCTTTAGTTTCTCAACTGCCTGTGCGGGACAAATCACACCACCCGTGCATCGGCTGACAGCATCACCTTCTTCACGAATAGCGTCTGAGCCGCACTCTGGGCACACCTTTGGAAAGGAGAAAGGAACCGCACCTTTGGGCCGCTTGTTCAAATCCACGTCTGCCAGTTTGGGAATAACGTCGCCAGCCCTGTAGACCTGAACCCAATCTCCGATCCTAAAATCCCGACCTTCGCGAATTGGGTTTCCCTTGGCGTCGCGGCCTGCAATGTAGTCTTCGTTGTGAAGGGTCGCGTTCGAGACGACAACGCCGCCGACTGTCACAGGTTGTAACCGGGCTACCGGCGACAAGGCACCGGTTCTGCCGACCTGAATGTCGATTGCCTCGAGCCGCGTCCAGGCCAGCTCTGCCGGAAATTTATGCGCAATTGCCCACCGGGGTGTGGTAGAGCGAAAACCAAGACGCCCCTGCAGTGCAAGATCATTCACTTTGTAAACGACCCCGTCAATATCATACCCAAGCGTGGCGCGCTGTTCTTCGATCACGCGATACTGCGCGATTAAAGCATCAGGGCTGTCGCAAACGATGGTGAGCGGGTTTGTCGAAAATCCAAATTCGTTCAACTGCTGAACGGCCCCGATTTGCGTATCGGAAAGAGGGGCGGAAATTTCACCCCAGGCGTAAGCAAAAAACCGGAGCGGGCGTGACCTCGTGATCGATGCATCAAGCTGGCGCAAAGAGCCTGCCGCAGCGTTGCGTGGATTTGCAAAGGTTTTACCCGCTGCAGCAAGTTGACGTTGGTTCAGGTCCGCAAAGTCGTTGTGCGACATGTAAACTTCACCCCGAACTTCCAAAACATCCGGCGCATCGGCAATCTTTTGCGGGATATCCGCTATTGTTCGGGCATTCGCCGTGACGTTTTCGCCCGTTGTGCCATCACCCCGGGTCGCTGCCTGAACAAGTGCACCATTTTCATAGCGCAGCGATAGCGAAAGACCATCAATTTTTGGCTCTGCGGTGTAGGAAAGTGTATCGCTCTTGCTTAGGCCTAGATACTTTCTGACACGTTCATCAAATTCAAAAATATCGCCTTCATCAAAGGCATTGCCCAGAGACAGCATAGCAACCGCATGCTCAACCTTGGCAAACCCATCTGCAACTTCAGCACCAATTTGTACGCTCGGACTGTCGGCGCGTTTCAGATGCGGGAACCTGGCTTCGATTTTTGCATTTCGAAGCTTGAGCGCGTCATACTCCGCATCACTGATGCGCGGCGCATCCTTGGTGTGATAGTCCGTGTTTGCCTGAGCAAGAAGATCGGCCAGATGAGCGAGTTCTGTTTTAGCCTCAGCTTCGCTCAAATTTTCTACGGCTGTATTTGCCATCTGCCCCTCTCTGCGATGTCTCCTTGCTTTGATAGGAGTGCGCTTAAGAGAGGTCCAGAGGGAGGTGGCGATTAGGTGATCTTTTTCGCCTACCCAAATCCAGTGTCGCTAGAAATCAAGCGCTTAGCGCAACAGGCGTTTCAAGCTCAGCCGGATCCGGATCACGCAAAACATATCCCCTACCCCAGACCGTTTGAATGTGGTTGTAGCCGCCTGTTGCTTCATTTAACTTTTTGCGAAGTTTGCAGATGAATACATCAATGATCTTGAGTTCAGGCTCGTCCATGCCACCATAAAGATGATTGAGGAACATTTCTTTCGTGAGCGTCGTTCCCTTACGCAAAGACAGCAGTTCCAGCATCTGATATTCCTTGCCCGTCAGATGTACGGTTTTGCCATCAACATCCACCATTTTCTCATCAAGGTTTACCGAAAAATACCCTGTTTTTATGATGGATTGTGAATGACCTTTTGACCGCCTGATGATCGCGTGAATTCGCGCGACCAGTTCTTCACGATGGAATGGTTTGGTCAGATAGTCATCAGCACCAAAGCCAAACCCTTTGATTTTGCTTTCTGTGTCGTCCGTTCCGGACAGAATGAGGATGGGTGTTTCAACCCGCGCCAAACGCATCTGGCGCAACACTTCGTGCCCGTTCATGTCTGGTAGGTTTAGATCAAGCAAAATAAGATCGTAGTCATAGAGCTTTGCCAGATCGATCCCTTCTTCGCCCAAATCGGTGCAATAGACATTCAGATTGGCGTGCGTCAGCATCAGTTCGATACTTTTTGACGTTGTTGGATCATCTTCTACGAGTAAAACGCGCATTTATTCTCTCCGCTACAAATTCCTATTTCGCCGTATGATTGATCACTAATGGTTAATCACCCGTTACTGGTGCAATTTATTTACACACTCCACCTATGGTTGTCTATACTTTTGCACAGACGTCGCCTTGAGCGCCTCTTCACCATGCGAGAGAGCTGCATTTTCCCAGGCCTCGTATTCTTCCGAAGAGAGGCCATACCGCTCTTTCGCTTCAGTCACCGTCATCAAACCGGACATCACCCCCTTCACCACGGCGGCTTTCCGGCTAGCGACCCACCTTCTCGTGTTTTCCGGCGGCAGGTCTGCGCGTGAGAAAATTGTTCCGTCGGGCAGTGTGACAGCGCGTGGCCCGTCGACTTTTTTAAGAAACATATTGAACCCCTCAGTCAGTAAGGGCTTCAGATTGCGCAATCAGGCTTAAAGAGAAATGAAACCACCCCTTGTTAGTAGTTCGCATTTTCATATATTCCGCAGCATAATCAGGAGCGCGTCATGCCACTCGACAACATGAACCAAGAACTGAATTCACTGGGGTTTGCAAAACCACCCAGTGAAACACGTGTTGTTGTTGCAATGTCTGGCGGTGTCGACAGTTCCGTTGTGGCAGCACAGCTTGCGGAAGAAGGCTATGATGTTGTCGGGATAACGCTTCAACTCTATGACCACGGCGCAGCACTTGCCAAAAAAGGCGCGTGCTGTGCGGGCCGAGATATTCACGATGCCCGGCGTGTGGCCGAAGAAATGGGTTTTCCGCACTATGTGCTCGACTATGAAAATGTTTTTCGCGATGCGGTGATTGATGAGTTTGCAGAAAGCTACCTTGGTGGCGCAACACCGGTGCCTTGCATTCGTTGTAATGAACGCGTGAAATTCAAAGACCTGCTGGAAACCGCCAAAGACCTTGAAGCTGATTGCATGGCCACCGGCCACTACATTCAGCGCATGGTCGGGGACACCGGGCCAGAGCTACATTCTGCGGCGGACGCTGGCCGCGACCAAAGCTATTTTCTGTTCTCCACGACGGCTGAACAATTGTCTTATCTACGCTTCCCGCTTGGGCATCTTTCGTCCAAGACGGAAACCCGTGCGCTCGCATCTAAATACGGGCTGAGCGTTGCTGACAAGCCAGACAGTCAGGATATTTGCTTTGTGCCTGATGGCAACTACGCCGCCGTTATTGAAAAGCTGAGACCAGAGGCGGCAAGCCCCGGCGATATTGTCGATATGGACGGAAATGTTCTGGGCGGGCACAACGGGGTCATCCACTACACCATCGGGCAGCGCCGCGGCCTTGGCATCGGTGGGCTTGAAGACCCGCTTTATGTCATCAAACTTGACGCCGATAGCCGCCAAGTTGTGGTTGGACCAAAAGAAGCGCTTTCAACCCGCATCATTCCGGTCCGTGAAATCAACTGGCTTGGCGACACCCCATTCGAAAGCAAGCCTGAGTGGCATGTTGCTGTAAAAGTTCGATCAACCCGCCCACCACGCGACGCCACTATTCGGCCAATCTCTGCAACCGAAGCTGAAGTTGAGCTTCTGGTGCCCGAAGAAGGTGTTTCGCCCGGCCAAGCCTGCGTGTTTTACGACACGGACAGCAGCCGTATTTTTGGCGGCGGCTGGATCTGGCGCGGCTGTTAGTTAGCGGGTCGGCCGCTAAGTCCATCAAGAACGGCTTTTGCAGCGCGCAGTCCCGGTGGTTCCGACCCCTGCCCCAAGCGTTTCATCGTGAGCGCCATTGCAGCTTTTTGACCTTGGGGATTTTCAAGAACAGATAAGATACCTTTGGCAATATCCGCCGGTATGCATTCTGCGCCAATGAACTCCGGAATGTGGCGCGTTTCCGAGACGATATTAACCAGCGTGACCGTGTCGATCATCAGCATTCTGTTCACAATCTGTCGGGTGATCCAGTTCATGTCATAGGCTATTACCATCGGCGTTTGTGACGCTGCGAGTTCCAGAGACACTGTTCCGGACGCGGCAAGCGCGATATCAGCGGCCCTGAAAGCCGCGCGCTTTTCTTGTGCAGCCAATTCTTTGCTCTGATCACGAGGGTCCAGCAAAATTGGTTCGCCCGGCCAGTTACTGATCTGTTGCTTAACCAAGGCCACGACAGAACCGGCAGCCGGGACAACAATTCGAATATCAGGACGCGCCTTGAGAACGTTCTGCAACGCCTGTCCGAACGGCCCCATTAAGCGCGATACTTCTCCCTGCCGTGAGCCTGGCAAGGCCAGCAATATGGTTTCGTTTGGGCCAATTCCATATTTTTCGCGAAATGCTTCTACGTCGGACGCATCTGCTTGTGGTTCGGCGACAACCGGATGCCCAACAAAATCGCACCGCATACCGTCAACTTCCATAAGCGGTTTTTCAAAAGGGAAAAGCGCAAGAACGTGATCAATTGTTCTTGCCATCTTTACCGCCCGCCCCGGCCGCCACGCCCAGACAGTTGGCGCAACGTAATGAACTGTGCGAATGTCCCCTCTGGCCTTCACCAGTTTTGCCACCCGGAGACAAAAATCCGGACTATCGATTGTGATTAGCGCGTCGGGCGGATCTGCCAGTACCGCATCCGCAGTTTGCCTGATCCGGCGTTTAAGTTGGAAATACTTCGGGGCAACTTCGGCAATTCCCATCAAGCTTAGCTCTGCCATGGGAAACAGGCTGTCCAGACCTTCTGCCTGCATAAGCGGGCCACCAACACCCTGAAACTGCACATCGGGAACAAGCGTCTTCAATCCAGCCATAAGCGTCGCACCAAGCTTGTCGCCCGACGGCTCTCCTGCGACCAGAAAGAACCGCATCAGGCCGTTTCCGTTGTATTGTCGCGTACCCAAATGAACAAACCCGCTGCATTGGCTTTTTCAATGGCGACATCGGATTCCATTATCATGACGCCGCCCGCCTCAAGGACTAACCCTCCCAAGCCCGCAGCTACAACCGCGTCAATTGTTGCCGGTCCAACTATCGGCAGATCAACACGCCTGTCCTGCTCAGGTTTCGGGGCTTTAAAAAAAACACCTGCCCCTTTTGAACGGTCGGGGCGCGCTGAAAATGGCGCGTTGGCCAACTGCGTCAGCATCCAGTCCGTTCCGGGGAGCGTCTCGCAAGCCAGAACCAAGCCTTGCTGCACGACACAGCCCTGCCCAACATCGGCTGCACCAAGTGCCGCCGTTACTTCTGCGGCGCGGGCTGCATCTGCTGTGTCTTTTTCATCAGGAACAACATTTGTGAGCACGCCGGTCGCAGGCAAAAGATCCGGCGAGACTTCATGCGCAGCTCTGATTGTAAAACCAGCATCTTCAAAGAGGCTCAGGACGACTCTCAAAATCGTGTCATCTCCGCCCTGCATTGCAGCCAAGAACTTTGGCGCCAGCTTTAGTGTTTCCGGATCAAACGCGGTTGGGTCGATTCTGGGCCGGTGTATTGCGCCAGCAAAAACGACCTCCTGAACTTTTTTGTCCTTCAGGGTAGCAAAGAAGCGCGCAAGTTGCTCAACCCGGAACCGAATGACAGGTGCGCCGCAGGGGTTTTCAATTTCAAACCCTTCGATTTCGCAAAGGATATGATCCTTCCCGGCGAGCGTCAGTTTTTCAGATAAAGCGCCGGGCAAGCGACCAGTGCCTGCAATAATAGCCAGCATTTCTGCCCCCTAGCCTGGTGTCAGAAAAGAACGACCACTGTTGCCCAGAACAAACTTTACGATGTCCTGAACATATTCACTATCGCTTTCATTCCCAAGGCGCTGCGCACGGTCCTGAAAAGCGCCGTCTCCCTGCGCGAGCATCTGGTAAGCAGCCCGCAATGCGGTGATATCTGCCCTGCTTACCCCTTTACGTTTCAAACCAACAAGGTTGAGCCCATCGAGTGCGCCACGCGGACCCTGAACAAGACCATATGGGATGACATCATTTGTTACCATGGTCACAGCGCCGATGATGGCACCCTTGCCGATCCTGACAAACTGATGAATTCCGGATAATCCTCCGATAATGACATCATCCTCGATGATGCAATGGCCGGCTAGTGCTGCCTGATTGGCCATGACGACCCGGTTTCCGACGATCGCATCATGTCCGACATGTGCGCCTGTCATGAATAGGCAATCGTCACCAACACGTGTAATTCCCCCCCCGCCTTTGGTTCCGGTATTGAGCGTGGCCCCTTCACGGATACGGTTGCGCTTGCCCACAACGAGACGTGTTTCTTCACCGTCAAACTTTAGATCCTGAGGAATCTCTCCAACACAGGCAAAAGGGAAAATTTCTGTTTCATCACCAATTTCTGTTAAGCCGGTAAGCACGGCGTGGCTTTTAACGTGCACACGCGCCTTCAGGGTGACATTCGGACCGATCACGGAAAATGGCCCGACAACACAGCCCTCGCCAACGACTGCGCCGTCGTCGACAATTGCGCTGGAGTGAACCTCAGCGCTGGGATGTATTGCCATATTTATTCCTCCAGCAGGTGAATCATTGCGGCAAATTCTGCGGTTGCGGCGACTTCATCACCGACTTTTGCAACGCCATTGAATTTCCAGATTTTAGTTCCAGCGCGCTTAACCGTCACGTGAAGTTCCAGAACGTCGCCCGGAACGACCTTACGCCGAAATTTACAGGCGTCGACTGACATGAAATAGACCAGCAAATCCTTGTCGATCAGATCAAGCGTGATTCCCACCAATACCGCCGAGGTCTGGGCCATCGCCTCGATAATCATCACACCCGGCATAATTGGTGCACCCGGGAAATGCCCCTGAAAATGCGGCTCATTAAATGTGATGTTTTTGACACCGACTGCCGACTGACTGACTTCGATATCACGTACTTTATCAATCAGTAAAAATGGATAACGATGCGGAATAATTCGCTGAATGATATCAAGATCAGCTTCTTTTAACTGCTCGGTCATTTATGAGGCCCCTTTCTTTGCGGGTAGATTATCGCCCATATCCTGACTAACAAGTCGGGCAGTTTCAGACAAGACAGAGCTATTCCTGAGGATTACTCTGCAAAGATGTTCCATCTCCGATTTCTGCATCGACGCGTTCGATTGCATCGTTTGTAATGTCGATACTTTCCGCAGCCAGAAACACTGCGCGCCGATCCAGAATCGCGACCGCACCCTTTTCACTGGTGATTTGGGCGAGTACGGGGATAACAGTACTGTAGAAGGTCTGACGCTCTTCGTCGCGACGGCGCGTCAAGGATCTCAATTTATCATCTTGTGCCCTGCGAATGCCCTGCACCTTCACGTCAAATTCATCTGCGAGCAGACGAAATTCGTCCGCAGACATTGTCGCACGACGTTCGGTCAGATCTTTTTCTTCAGCAGTCAGATCCCGGTCAATTGTTTGGTTCTCTGCTGCAAGTTCTGCACCGTCGCGTTCAAACTCTGCCTGAACGCGACCGCCATACCGCGATTCCAAATACAATCGTTCCGCGTCGATGGTCAGGAGAGCGCTTGAGCTTCCACCGCTCTCTTGCGCGTTCACCAATCCTGAACAAAGGAATACAGCTATGGCACATGAAAGAATTGCGCGGACTAATACCATATCAGAAAGACGTTGAAACCGTCAGGTCAAAGCTTCGCTCTTCGTCATATGTTTCGCTTTTAAGCGCATTCGAAAAGTTGAAGCGAAGCGGCCCAAGAACTGTGTCCCAAAAGACTGAGAAACCTACAACTGCGCGCAAATTTGCACTGTCATCTACAGGACCCAACGTTCCTGCCGTGTTGTCCAGCCCCCAGAGGCTGCCGACATCAAAGAAAACGCCACCGGTGATGCCGTATTCTTCGGGAATACCAAGCGGAAAGTCTGCTTCAAAGCGTGCAACTGCGAAAAAATTACCGCCGAGTGCGTCTTGGTTCGTGGCGGTCAGATCGCGCGGGCCAATGCCATTCGCATCAAATCCGCGCATCCTGCGACTGGACAGAAAAAACCTGTCCGTAATTCGACTGTTTCCTGAGATCATGTTCAGCGCACCGCCTTCAAGCGTCGCGCGTAATGTGACTTCTTCTCGCAGAACATCTGCCTCAGCCCCCAGCAGCGCTGTAGTCTGGATATATTTTGCATCGCCGCCCAATCCGGCAAAGTTTTGTCCAAACTGGAAGATAATACCCGCATTGGGGTTTAGCCCTGTGCGCCTAGTGTCGTAGCTGTAGGAATAGCCTACAAAACTTGTAACTTCTGTACCCGCTTCTGCTAGCAGGATGGCGGAGGATGCAGCAGAATCCAACCCGAACAGCTCTTCGCTCGAAATACCATATCGAAGGGTTACACGACCGTTTTCGCTGACCGGAAAATTGAGCGACGGACTAAATGAAATTGTCTTGGTATTATATCGAGCATTTTCATTGTCAGTTGTTGAGTAACCAAGATTGAGACCAAAGCTAAGGTCGCGCCCTAAAAGTGCTGGTTCTACAAACCCGATATTTGCCTGGGCGCTATCAGATGCTGTATTAACATTGAAACTCAGTCTCTGCCCACGCCCCAGAAAGTTTCGTTCCGAGAAACCAACTGCTACCGCGACACCAATATCGCTTGAAAAGCTGGCGCCGAATGAGAGTGTTCCCGTTGGGGCTTCTTCCACATTTACATCAACGATGACCTGATCTTCAGAGGTCCCTTCACGTGCTTCGACTTCTGAGTTCCTGAAAAAACCAAGCGCGCGGATTCGAGAGGCCGATTCACGGATTTCCCGCGGGTTGAACGGATCACCCTCAACAATCCTGAACTGATTTCGAATAACCCTGTCCAAGGTCGTTGAATTGCCCTCAATATCGATCCGTTCCACAAAAACACGTGGACCTCGCGAAAGATTAAACTCGACGTCAAGCGTCAGTTCGCGATCATTGCGCGTTATCCGGGGTTCAACGCGAACAAAGTTCAGACTGTTTCGCAGTGCCAGTCTCTCAAGGCGTGCAATTGTGTTTTCAACAAGCGTCGGCGAATAGGTAACACCAGGGCGAATGCGAATTGCCTCAAAATACTCATCAGGATCAACCTCTTCCAGATCCGACGTCACGGTAATTTCGCCGAATTCAAAAGGCTGACCCTCGCGGACCGTGAAGGTCACGAAGAAAGCGTCACGACCACGGGCCAGTTCTGAGTTCACAGATAATGTTTCAAAATCGATATATCCACGAGACAGATAAAAATCGCGCAAGACCTGCTTATCAAACTCGATCCGATCAGCGATAAAAGTATCGCTTTTTACCAGCCCACGCAGCAAGCCTGCTTGTTTCGTTTCCAGAACCCGGCGTAAACGCCGGTCAGAATAGGCGCGGTTCCCCACAAAGCTGAGCCTGTCAATTTCGATAACCCGGCTTTCAGAAACCTCAAAAATCAGATCAACACGATTGTCGTCGCGGCGAATGATTCTAGGATCTACTGTTGTTGCGTAGCGCCCTAGCTGCCCATAAGCGGCGGTGATCGAGTCTGCGTCCAATTCAGCGATAGTGGGGCTGTAAACACGACGAGGCTGCGACTGGATGATCGGCAGAAGATTTTCGTCTTTCAAGCGGCGGTTACCCTCGATACTGATTTGGTTGATCGTTGGGTATTCTCTAACGGTAATAACCAGACTACTGCCTTGCGGCGTTAAATCCACCGTTTCAAACAGGCCTGACCCCAGAATCCGCTGATAAGCGGCATTCAATTCGCCTTCTGAAACGCTTTCGCCCCGTTCGATTCCAGCATATGTGCGAATTGTAGCGGCTTCAATACGCTGGTTTCCAATGACTTCAATCGTCGAAAAACGCTGTTGTGCCTGTGCTGACATCGGCGCCATCACTGAGGCCACTGAAACGACGCAAAACAAAACAAGCAAAGCGGCACGTGTTAGAAAAAGCACTCTTAAAAATGCAGTGCCGCGATCAACCAAAAAAGTCGTCATAAAACCCAACCCGAATAGACATCCCAAGTAGGTTCTGACTAACCCGTATACCCCCCCTTGTCAAAAGGCATAAACGCGCCTTTCGCCAGTTTCGCGAATGCACGCAACTTACAAGTCTTGGCTGGAAAGGTTATGTTCTACAGAGAACCAATAAAAGCGCCTGCCATAAGCGCACCGACAATGGTTGCTATGTACAAGATTCTATCCCAGTTGAGATCTACTAACAGGGACAGACCGCGGTATCCGCTTTGAATCGATTCCATCGCTTGATCCTCGTCAAACTTTCTGCTCTTTCAGTTTTCTAACAACTAAATATGGCATCATTTTGACAAGCGGGTCTTCGCTTTCAAATCATTGACAAAAAACGTCATTTGACAGGGCAAATACCATGAGGGTCAAAAGCAAACTTAATCCGATGGCCATCAGGACGCGCAGCGCTTTTTCGTTTGGCGGCTTTCCTGTCACAGCTTCGTAAGCGTAAAAAACAAGGTGTCCCCCATCCAAAACCGGAATTGGAAACAGGTTTAACATTCCAATTGCCGTCGAAAGCACCGCAACAAACCAGACGAAGCTTTGTAGTCCCTGGCTTGCCATTGCGCCGGACGCCTGTGCGATTCCGATCGGACCTGAAATGTTGCACGAACTTATGGCACCAATCGCCATGTGATAAAGCCCCGAAAGGCTGGAACGAACAATGTAGTAGGTTTGTGTGACGCCACCCCATAGCGATGTGAAAACCCCGGCACGTTCGGTCTGGGGTTCAAAAAGCAATCCACCGGTTATTCCAATCAGCCAACGCGTTTCAAAACCGCCATCAGCGAGAGGTAAATCGCGCCTGCGTGGGGTTAAAATCAGATCAAACACATCCCCATCCCGCCATATGTTCAAAACAAGCGGCTTGCCGTCCGAAGCCCCGACAATTTCCTTTAGCTCCTCAAATGTCGCAATGCGCGCGCTATCGACCGATAGAATAACATCCCCGACTTCAAGACCTGCATCCATTGCTGCGGATTGCGGCTGAAGGGTCACAACAGCAGGCGGGTATGGATACGGCGCAATCACCGTTACCCTCTCTCCATCGCGCAGAACTTCGTATTCAAGCTCTGGCTCGTTGGGCAACGCTTCGACCAACGTGTCAAATTCTTCGAGAGGCGGTGTTTCAATTCCCGCGATCGACAAAATCTGGTCGCCAACCTTCAGGGCTTCTGTCTGCACCGGATGCGCCCGAAGCTGCCCGATTGTGAGCGGTTCAATCGCGACACCTTGATAAGCAAAAACAGACGCAAATATAAGAAAAGACAGTATAAAATTAAAAACAGGACCTGCTGCAACCGTTGCAGACCGTGCCCAGAGCGGCGCGCCGTGCATCGTATGTCTGCGCTCTTCGTCAGACATAGCCTCTATCGCGTCACCATCCTTGCCGGACGCGGCACCAGAATCACCCAAAAACTTGACATACCCGCCAAAAGGCAAAGCCGCGATCTGCCAGCGGGTGCCGTCTTTATCGTGCCGGGACCAAAGAACAGGTCCAAACCCCAGCGAAAAAACTTCTGCATGAATCCCGCACCAACGGCCAACGATGTAATGACCATATTCGTGGATCGCGACGATGACTGACAAAGCGACAACAAATGCAATAACCGTAAAAACAAAGCCACCAAATGATGGCAAAAGCCCAATAATATCCACGTATCTACCTTCTATGCCTGCAGTCTGCGAATGGCTTCACTGGCCCGCTTACGTGCGAGATGGTCCACTTGGCGCACGTTATCAAGTGAAATCTCGGCTTTTATAAGGCTTTGGTCGGAACAAAGCTGTGATAAAACGTCTTCCACAATTGTAGCCATTTGCAAAAAACCGAGTGCGCCTGCGACAAAACCGTCAAGTGCTTCTTCCTTCGCGGCGTTAAAAACTGCGCCAGACAATCCGCCAATTTTCATGACTTCGCTGGCGAGTCTCAACGCGGGATAACGCACTGGTTCAGGTTCTTTGAACCGCAACATACCAATTTGTGCAAGATCAAGCCGCTCAACCGGCAAATGGGCCCGCTCAGGCCAATGGAGCGCGTAACCAATAGCGTGGCGCATGTCTGCCGGCCCGACATGAGCCATGATTGCCCCGTCACAAAATCCGACCAGGGCGTGAATAAGTGATTCCGGGTGTATAATTACTTCAATTTTTTCAGGATCAAACCCAAAATATTCTTTAGTTTCTATAACTTCCATCGCTTTATTAAACATGGTTGCACTGTCGATGGTGATCCGCTGACCCATCGCCCAATTTGGGTGGGTCGATGCCTGTTCCAGCGTGGCACCCGCAAGCTGCTCTACCGGCCAATCTCTGAAAGCACCGCCTGAAGCAGTTATTATAACACGCTCAACGTTTGAAATTTCTTCCCCGACAAGCGCCTGAAACACAGCAGAATGCTCGCTGTCCACCGGCAGAACCGTCGCGCCATGTTTCTTTGCTTCGCTCATTAACAACGGCCCGGCTGTGACCAGACTTTCCTTGTTTGCAAGCGCCAGTGTTGCCCCCTGTTTCAGGGCTTGTAGACCGGGCGGCAAACCCGCCGCTCCGACAATAGCAGACATTACCCAATCAGCCGGCCGGTCTGCGGCCTCTACTATAGCAGCTTCTCCCGCGGCAACATCCACGCCACTGCCGTGAAGTGCATCACGAAGATCACCCAGCAGTTCGGGATAGGCTGTGACCGCAATATTGGCGTTAAGTGCACGCGCGTCTTGCGCAAGTTGAGCGATATTGCGACCACCCGTTAAGGCGACCACGTTATAGCGTTCCGATGCACGCCGTATCAGGTCTATCGTGTTTTGCCCGATTGAGCCTGTCGCGCCAAGAATGGATACTTTTCTCATGAATCACTGTATCGCAGGTGTAAGATCGATAAAAATGCGCAGAACAATCAGACATAGCGATGCGCCGATCATTCCATCAAACCGGTCAAACACACCACCATGACCTGGAATAATTGCCGAACTGTCTTTGACACCGGTTCTCCGTTTCAAAGCGCTTTGTGCGATATCACCGATTTGCGAGCTAAAAGACAGCAAGACGCTCATGATAATGATGCCGGACCACATATTTGTGTAGAAAACAAAGACCGCGCTTGCCAAAGCTGCCGCAACCCATCCTGCCACCGCGCCTGACCATGTTTTCTTTGGGCTGTATCTCGGCCAGAATTTTGGCCCGCCTATTATACGGCCCGCGAAATAGCCGGCGACGTCTGTTGCGACGACCAAAAGAACAAGCCACAGCATCCAGACAGCACCAAGATCTTCCCTGAGCGCGATAAACCCGTATCCCGCGAACAATATTGAGGCGCAGTAAATCACAAAGCGCACATTGTCCTTTTTTAGCAGACTCGCCCCAACAAGACATGCCGCCAGTAAGACAGGTAATGCATAGAAAACAGGTGCCATCGCAGCAAGGACTGTCGATACAAAACCAAGCATTCCCGTTTGGAGCAGCGCCGCGCCCGTGTTTGGCGCAATCATGCGTGCCAATTCCCAAAGCATCAGCCCACAAGCGACAGCTATAAGCGCGATGAACCACCAACCGCCTGCCCAAACAGCCAAAAAGCCGACCACTGCCATCACCACACCAGAGGCAACCCGCGGTGCAAGATCGCTCCACTTCCCGCTCATCCGGGAACGGCCCCGAACCGCCGTTGGCGGCCCCCATAGCTTATCAGGACTTTCGCAAAAACGTCCGGTGTGAAATCGGGCCAGAGCGTATCAATAAACTCGTACTCGGAATATGCAGATTGCCAGAGAAGGAAGTTCGATATGCGGGCTTCGCCGCTGGTCCGTATTACAAGGTCAGGATCAGGTAAAACATAAGTATCCAAATACTTTGGAAGCGTTTCTTCATTCACTTCTTCGGGCTTCAACCGGCCTGATGCAACATCATAGGCAAGACGTTTGGTAGCGCGCGCCACCTCGTCACGGCCACCGTAGTTCAACGCAATCGTCAGATGCACCCTGTCGTTGTCAGATGTCAGAAGTTCCAGTTCGTCCATCATCGCCGTCAGCTTTGCGTCAAGCCGTACCCTGTCACCAATAAAGCGCACGCGAACACCACGTTTCAACAGCGCCTGCGCTTCTTTTGTTATGTAGCGCCGGAACAGCGACATAAGTCCTGAGACCTCGGACTGCGTTCTTTTCCAGTTTTCCGTGGAAAAGGCAAAAATCGTAAGATATTTCACGCCGAGATCGGGACAGGATTCCACGATTTCTCGAACACGTCTTGCCCCGGCCTGATGACCAAAAAGCCTTGGGCGCCCCCGTTTAGACGCCCATCGCCCGTTTCCGTCCATGATTATCGCAACATGGCGCGGACGATTTTCTTCGCTTTCTTTTGTGGCCACCGAGTGCCCCCTTTAGTGAAAATCGCAAGTTCAGACCTGCATGATTTCCTCTTGTTTCAGTTCGAGAGCGTTGTCCACATTGACGATGGCCGCGTCGGTCAGTGACTGCACCTCATCAGACCAGATTTTGTTGTCATCTTCGCTCATACCTGCCGCTTTAGCTTTTTTAAGCTGATCCATGCCGTCACGCCGCACATTGCGAACAGAAATGCGGGCCTGTTCAGCGTATTGTGCTGCAACCTTGGTCAATTCGCGGCGCCGTTCTTCGTTAAGTTCTGGGATCGGCAGCATGATGATCGTCCCGTTGAGCTGTGGATTAATGCCCAGACCGCTTTCGCGAATGGCTTTTTCCACTGCACCCACCATGGACTTATCCCAAACGTTGATCGTCACCATGCGCGATTCAGGCACGTTAACCGTTCCAACCTGATTGATGGGTGTTCTCTGCCCGTAAGCTTCTACCATAATCGGCTCCAGCATTGAGGCCGATGCCCGCCCTGTCCGAAGCGACGCAAACTCTGTTTTCAAAGATGCCAACGCACCGTTCATACGGCGTTCAAGGTCATCCAGGTCAATCTCAAGATCTTCATCCGACATGTTTTACTCTTCTTTATTCCAAGGAATTTTGGTCAGAATATTACTTATATATCGTCAATCGTGAACCGTTGTATAGGTCCCTTGCCCGGCAAGAATTCCTTTGAAACCACCAGGCTCGTCGAGCGAAAACACGATTATCGGCAGATTGTTATCCCTTGCGAGCGCGATCGCCGAAGCATCCATTACGCCCAGATGTTTTTGCAGAACCTCGTCATAGGTCACACGATCATAGCGTTTGGCATCGCTAAACTTAACCGGGTCCTTGTCGTAGACCCCATCAACTTTCGTACCTTTGAAAATTGCCTCGCAACGCATCTCGCTGGCCCGCAATGTCGCAGCGGTATCCGTGGTAAAATAGGGGTTACCGGTACCTGCCGCAAAAATACAGACACGTTTCTTTTCAAGGTGGCGTACGGCACGGCGACGGATGTAAGGCTCACAAACCTGATCCATTGGGATGGCGCTGACAACCCGCGTAAAGACACCAAGCCCTTCCAGTGCAGATTGCATCGCAAGCGCGTTCATCACCGTTGCAAGCATGCCCATGTAGTCTGCTGTGGTGCGTTCCATCCCCTGCGCGGACCCTTGCAAACCACGGAAAATATTGCCGCCTCCGATAACCATGCAGATCTCAACGCCAAGGTTGTGAACCGACTGCACTTCACGCGCGATTCGTTCAACCGTCGGCGGATGAAGCCCATATCCAAGGTCCCCCATCAGCGCCTCGCCGGATATTTTGAGCATAACCCGCTTAAACGTAACTTCCGGTTGGTTTGTATCCTCGTCGGCCATCGTGTATCCCCTACCGGCTGTTTACTTTATCTGGCGCGCAAACTGTAGCAAAACCGCGTTAGGTTCAACGGGGAAGAGACAAGGAATTTGCTCAATGCACATTGTAAACTCATTTCGTTCCGCTGAAACGTCGATGTGCAATACGCTGAGATGAACAATCTGCCTGATATCTCACCCGAGCTTCCGGTTCTCATCGCCGGTCCAACAGCTGCAGGCAAATCCGCGCTGGCCTTGGGGATTGCCCGAAAAAGCGGTGGAATGATTATCAACGCTGATGCGCTTCAGGTTTATGATGGCTGGCGGATTCTAACTGCGCGCCCCTCTGCGAAAGAAGAGGCACAAGCACAGCACCATCTTTACGGTCACGTATCTTATAAACACGATTATTCCGTTGGGCATTGGCTGCGTGACGTAGCTGCTTTGTTAATAGCATCCGATCAGCGCCCAATCATCGTTGGTGGGACCGGTCTGTATTTTCGCGCCATGACAGAAGGGCTGGCTGAAATTCCAAACATTTCACAATCTGTCCGCAAAGAAGCTGACGTGCTGCTGGAAACCGAAGGTCTGCCTTCGTTGTTAAACACACTCGATGAAAAATCACGCCAGCGCATCGACACAAGAAATCCGGCACGAGTTCAGCGCGCGTGGGAGGTTTTGCGCGAAACAGGGAAAGGGCTGGCGGACTGGCAGGATGAGACGCCTCCGCCGATTCTACCTCTTAGAAAAACGTTCCCGATCATTATTGACGCCGAGCGTGAATGGCTGAATGACCGCATTGAACAGAGATTTGACGCGATGATTGAAGCGGGCGCTTTGGAAGAGGCCCGTTCGATGCTGGCAGACTGGGACCCCGCGCGCCTGTCATCAAAGGCAATCGGCGCACCAGAATTAATAGCCCATCTTAATGGTAAGCTTGATCTGGACGTGGCAATCGAAAATGCGAAAACCGCATCACGCCAATATGCAAAACGTCAGCGCACGTGGTTTCGCGCCCGTATGACCAACTGGCACCCTTATCCGTTGCCGTAAATTAGCGACACTTAAACCTAATGATTCGCTCAATTTGGTGAATTCTGCGTTTTTTCTTTAGTTTGCCTTAATTTGGGTCATTATCGACGCTAAATAGAAAAAATATGCAACGCGACCCGGTCAGTCTCATGATTATGAATCCTATTCCAACACAGTCATCCGAAATCAGGGTGACCCCAATCCCGCGCATGACGCAGGGAGGACGCTGGCGTGTCGAGGCGATGCGCAGTTACACGTCCGATTTACTTTTATGGTTCACTCGCGGACAGGGCCGCATAACTGTTGCGGGCCGAACGCGAGGATTTGGGGCACATAACGCCGTGTTTATTCCGGCCGGCACAATGCATGGGTTTGAGATAACTTCTCAAGTATTCGGAACGGCAGCATTTTTTCCAAGAAGTTTAAATTTGGCTTTTCCACAAGAACCTCTGCACCTTCGCATACGCGACGCTGCACCACAGGGTGATCTGACATTAATCCTTGAAAACCTTCAGCGTGAACTTGACGGAGACCGCCCTAAAAAAGAGCGCGCGGCCGAGAATTACGCTGGCCTGTTCTCAGTTTGGCTTGATCGCGCAAAGCTGCAGTATCCGCAAAACGAACGTAAATCAGAAAAAGCAGATCAGTTGGTTGCACGATATTCGACCATGATCGAAGAACAATTCAGGTCTGGACGAACCGTTTCTGAATATGCGCAGGCGCTCGGCATTACGCCAACCCATCTGTCCAGAATTTGCAACAAAAGCTGTGGGCGTTCCGCTTCCGCTTTGCTTGCAGACAGAATTCTTTACGAGGCGCGGCGCCTGCTCCGTGAAACCAAATTACCGGTTCAGCAAGTCGCAGCGCAGCTCGGCTTTACATCTGCGGCCTATTTTTCCCGGGCCTTTCAGAATCATACTGGTAAAACCCCATCCGATTTTCGGCGAGGCGCTTAGAAATAAAGCAAATTTCCAGCGATTGTATACATTTGCACTCTGAAAGATGCATGAATACGACCCGTGTCTGTCGTTTTTTTCCCTTAAAGTGACGATAGTAGCCGTTGACCTGTGGCCGATTGTAGTGCCGAATGGGTCCGTGAATTATTTGCGCCACGTGATGTCTGCTCTTGCCGACCTAAAATCAGAAAGCCGCCGTCTCACAACGGCGGACTGGCGCGTTATAAAAAATCCATGTGTCACAGGGAGAAAAAGATGACGCACTCTACCATCAACGGTAAACCCATGCACCCGGCCGTCCGGATGTACGCAGAAGAATGTAAGGCCGGTAAGCTAAGTCGCCGCGAATTCCTTGCTCAGGCATGTTCGCTTGGCGTGGCCTCGGTCGCGGCTTACGGTTTGATCGGCGTTGCTGCGCCGACCGAAGCAAAAGCAACCCCAGCAATGGGCGGTACTTTACGAATGCAACAGGAGGTGCGCGCGCTGAAAGACACTCGCACCGCTGACTGGTCGCAGATAGCCAACGCGACACGGGGTCACTTGGAATACCTAGTGGAATACAACCGCGATGGTACGATCCGCGGAATGCTGTTGGAAAGCTGGGAAGTCAACGACGACGCGACACAATACACTCTGAACGTTCGTCAAGGCGTCAAGTGGAACAATGGCGATGATTTCACCGCTGATGACGTGGCACGCAATATCACGCGCTGGTGCGAAAGAGATGCCGAAGGCAACTCTATGGCGGGCCGTATGGCGACAATGATTGACGAAGCAACTGGCCTGGCCCTTGAAGGCGCTATTGAGGTCGTGGACACCCATACCGTCAAACTGAACCTGCCTGCACCGGATGTGACTATCATTGCCGGTATGTCCGATTATCCTGGCGCCATCGTTCACAGTAGCTACACACCTGAAGAAACTCAAAATGCGGTTGGTACAGGTCCATATCTGCTTACTGAACTAGAAGTTGGCGTGAAATGGGTGATGGAGCGCAATACCGACCACACATGGTGGGGCACGGACGTTTACGGTGGCCCATACCTCGACCGGATTGAAAGTATCGACTACGGCACAGACCCATCGGCATGGATTGCAGCCGCTGAATCTGAAGAAGTTGATATGTTCTACGAAACTGTCGGTGACTATGTCGATATTATGGACGGTGTTGGCTGGACACAATCCAATGCAGTTACTGCTGCGACGATTGTTATTCGCCCAAATCAGCTTGCGGAAGTCGATGGAATTAAACCATACGCTGATGCGCGCGTACGTCGTGCATTGGCGATGGCTGTTGACAACTCTGTCTGCCTCGAACTTGGGTATGCAGGCCGCGGTGTTACTGCTGAAAACCACCATGTTTGCCCGATTCATCCGGAATACGCGGATATCGGCAAGCCAGTTCATGATCCCGCCGGTGCGCTTGCGCTGATGGAAGAGGCCGGAATGGCCGACTATGAGCATGAATTGCTGTCAATCGACGATGACTGGCGCAAAAACACCACAGACGCCGTTGCAGCGCAGTTGCGCGATGCTGGTATCAAGGTCAGGCGGACAATTCTGCCAGGTTCAACGTTCTGGAACGACTGGGTAAAATATCCGTTCAGCTCTACAAACTGGAACCAGCGTCCGCTGGGCATTCAGATTCTCGCGCTCGCGTATCGCTCGGGAATGGCTTGGAATGAATGGGGCTTTGCGAATGCCGAATTCGACGATTTGGTCACCAAAGCACTCGCGGTTGCGGATGCTGACAAGCGCCGCGAGCTGATGGTGCGGATCGAAGAAATCATGTGGGAAGAAGGCGTTACCATTCAACCTTACTGGCGGTCGCTATATCGCCACCACGCCGAGAACGTCATTGGCGCAGAAATGCACCCATTGTTTGAAATCCACGCTTACAAGTTGGGTCTAGCGGCTTGATCAATCAAATAAAGGGGGCCGGTTTTGGCCCCCTTTTTCCACCGGAAACAGCGTCCGGTATAAATTATTTTGGTTTATTCAACAAAGGCCAAATGGTTTTACGAACCGTGATGCGCTTAACACGGCAAACGCAGAGAAAAAAACAATAAAATTCTGCTGAATAACGACGGGGAAACGAATGGGACTGTTCATCTTACGCCGATTAGGGGTCATGCTCCTTACGGCACTCTGCCTCACTTTTATCGTCTTCTTTCTGACGAACCTTTATCCAAACCTTGAAAAGCTCGCCAAGACGCAGGGAAACATGCGTATGAGCGATGAACAAGTCACGTCCTGGCTTGCCAGCCGCGGTTATTTACAGCCGACTGTTGTGAAATATGGCCAATGGCTTGGTGTCTTGCCTGGCTTCACATTTGTCAACAAAGACGGTGTTGAAACGGGCCGGTGCTTCAAGTCTGGTGTGCCAGCCGAAGAAACACCGAGTTTTTGCGGCGTGATACAAGGCGACTGGGGAGAATCCACAGTTTTCAAAGATGGCGTTGCAGGAATCGTGGGCAAAAGGCTTGGGCTGACCGGTAAGCTGATGTTCTGGGTTATGGTCCTGATGGTTCCCGCAGCTTTGACCGTAGGCGTTTTAGCCGGGATGCGCGAGGGGTCCAAGATGGACCGCACCTTATCCACCTTCTCAATCGCGAGCACTGCGACACCTGAATATGTGTCAGGTGTTATATTTATCGCGATCTTTGCCTCCTCGGCCGTTGGACTAAAGTGGTTCAAGGGTACGGCAACCTCTGCAATGGATGATATTACTTTCGCAAACTTCACGCTTCCGGTTCTTACAATCGCGCTCTACGGTATGGGCTATATCGCACGGATGACACGCGCCAGTATGACCGAAGTTATGACGGCGCAGTATATCCGAACGGCGCGCCTGAAGGGCGTTACCTTTAAGAACATTGTTCTGAAGCACGCTCTGAGAAACGCACTGATCGCGCCGTTTACGGTGATAATGCTGCAATTCCCATGGCTGCTGAACGGTGTGGTGATCGTTGAGACCCTGTTTAACTACAAGGGCTTTGGTTGGACGCTGGTACAGGCGGCCGGCAACAATGACATCGAGCTGCTGCTTGGATGTTCTGTCGTCGCTGTCGCCGTGGTTCTGGTAACGCAGCTGATAAGTGACATCGGCTACGTCTATCTTAACCCACGCATCCGTATCTCTTGAGGGGACTGAACAATGGAACCACTATCCTGGGGCCTGATTATTGCCCAGATCTTCATTCAGTTCATTCCGGTATGGATTGCACTGTTTCTAACCTTTGCCCTGTCAATCAGCTACAAACGTCGACTGGGGCTTTACGGTAAACTCTTTGACAGCCCGATCGGGATGATAGGCTTCGCCATCGTCATGTTCTGGGTCTTCACGGCTGTGTTCGCCGATTTGATCATTACACATGATCCTATTGGCCAGATTTCAGGCATGAAAAATAAAGTTCCGGGCACACCTGTACCTGAAGGTGCTGCCGGGTATCTTCATTATCTCTTGGGCGGTGACAACCTCGCACGTGATGTCTTTAGCCGGGTCGTGATGGGTGCGCGGCGTGTTCTGCAAATTGCACCAGCAGCAACCTTGTTTGCCTTTATGGTCGGTATAACGCTCGGCCTGCCTGCCGGATACTTCGGCGGACGGCTAGACACGATCTTGTCGTTTCTTGCGAACCTCGTTCTCGCATTTCCGGTCATCTTGTTGTTCTACCTTCTCGTGACACGCGAGATCGTCGAAACGGGCATTCCAATGTATCTGGCTGCGGTTCTGTTTGCCTTCCCGATCATCTTCATGCTGATCCTCTGGCAAAGTCGTTACTTCACGCAGCCCGCCACACGAAACTGGCTGATCTCGATAACACTTGTCATTGGTGTCTGGGCCTATCTTGGTTTGGCATTTAATGCCGATCCTTTCGGGGTTTGGGGAATGGACCCGAACCTGCTGAACGTTTTTGTTTCAGTGGTCTTCGTCAACTCGCCCACAGTATTTCGGATCGTACGTGGTCTGGTGCTTGATATCCAGACTCGCGACTACGTGGCTGCCGCCCAGACAAGGGGTGAAGGCCCATGGTACATCATGCTTTGGGAAATCCTGCCAAATGCCCGGGGTCCGCTGATCGTCGATTTCTGTCTGCGCATTGGCTACACCACGATCCTTCTGGGGACATTGGGTTTCTTCGGACTTGGTGTAAGCCCGGAAAGCCCGGACTGGGGGTCAACGATCAACGATGGGCGCAAGCTGTTGTCGGTCTACCTGCACCCTGCCCTGCCTCCGGCTCTGGCTTTGATGAGCCTGGTGCTGGGTCTGAACCTGCTGGCCGATGGCCTGCGTGAAGAATCGCTGAAAGACTAGGGAGAGAAATCATGACAAAATCGGATTATGACGGCCCTGTTCTGGAGATAGACAAACTCTCGATCAGCTTTTTCACACGGCTTCATGAAATTCCCGCGGTGATGGATTTCTCTGTCTCCGTGCAACCCGGCGAAGCCGTCGGGTTGGTCGGGGAATCGGGTTGCGGCAAATCAACAGTGGCGCTTGGGGTCATGCAGGACCTTGGCGTTAACGGAAGCGTTGTCGGCGGCACGATCAAGTTCAAAGGCCGCGATCTGGCCGAAATGAGCCCGGACGAATTACGCGACATCCGGGGCAATGAAATCGCGATGATCTATCAAGAGCCGATGGCCAGCCTGAACCCTGCAATGCGGATCGGTAACCAACTTATGGAAGTACCGATGATCCACGAAGGGGCGTCGGCCGAAGACGCTTATCAACTGGCGCTTGAGGTGGTGACAGATGTTAAGCTGCCGGATCCAAAGCGGATACTTAACAGTTATCCACACCAGCTTTCCGGGGGGCAACAGCAACGTATCGTCATCGCGATGGCGCTGATGTCCAAACCCGCATTGTTGATCCTGGACGAGCCCACAACAGCGCTTGATGTGACCGTAGAGGCCGGGATTGTCGCTCTGGTCAGAGACCTTGGTAAAAAATACGGCACGTCTATGCTGTTCATTAGCCACAACCTTGGTTTGATTTTGGAAACCTGTGATCGGTTATGCGTGATGTATTCCGGCGAAGCTGTCGAACGAGGCTCAATAAAAGATGTGTTCGACGAAATGCAGCACCCTTATACACAGGCGCTTTTCCGGTCCATTCCACTACCGGGAGCGGACAAGAACGCACGGCCATTGGTGGCCATTCCCGGCAACTTTCCTTTGCCGCACGAACGCCCAGACGGATGCAACTTCGGACCGCGGTGCGACTACTTCGAACCCGGCCGCTGCAACGAAAGCTACATCAAAATGGAGCCGGTCAAAGGGAATGATCGTCATGAGTCACGTTGTTTGAAGTTCAAGGAAATCGACTGGAACGCTCCTATCACCTTGGCTGACAAAAAGGAAAAAGCACCAATAGGCGATGTTGTTCTTAAGATCGACAACCTCAAGAAATACTATGAGGTTGCCGCAAACGCGCTGTTTGGTGGTGGTGACAAAAAAGTTGTTAAGGCAAACGAAACCCTGAGCTTTGAGGCACGCGAATCTGAGACACTTGCAATCGTTGGTGAATCTGGCTGTGGCAAATCTACCCTGGCTAAAGTTCTGATGGGGTTGGAAACCGCGACGGATGGCAAGATTTCGTTGAACAACATTGAAATTCAGAGCACGCCAATAGAAGAGCGCGACACTAAGACGATCTCTTCTGTTCAGATGGTTTTTCAAAACCCATTCGATACGCTGAATCCGTCGATGACCGTCGGGCGGCAAATAATAAGAGCGCTGGAAATCTTCGGAATCGGTGCAAACGAGGCAGAGCGGCGCGAACGCATGCTACATTTGCTCGACCTTGTGAAATTGCCACGCGCCTTTGGTGAACGCATGCCAAGACAACTGTCCGGCGGGCAGAAGCAACGTGTTGGTATTGCCCGCGCCTTCGCTGGCGATGCCCAGATTGTTGTAGCGGATGAACCTGTATCAGCGCTTGACGTGTCGGTGCAGGCGGCAGTCACCGATCTGTTGATGGATATTCAGCGAGAGAACAAAACTACGCTGCTTTTCATCAGCCATGACTTGTCGATTGTTCGCTATCTGTCAGACCGCGTCCTTGTGATGTATCTGGGTCATGTGGTCGAAATGGGCACGACGGATCAGGTGTTCTCACCACCCTACCACCCCTATACAGAAGCGCTTTTGTCAGCGGTTCCAATTGCCGATACCTCGATCATTAAGAAACATATCGTTCTCGATGGGGATATCCCGTCAGCAATGGACCCGCCTTCGGGGTGCCCGTTCCAGACACGTTGCCGTTGGAAAGATCAGGTGCCAGGCGGTCTGTGCGACAAAGACGTGCCAAAAGTTAAATATCTGGAAAGTGGACACCAGGTTAAATGCCACTTGTCAGATGATGTTCTTGCGACGATGGAACCGGTTATCAAAATCGCCGCCGAATAATCTAGACTATGAAATCGAAAGGTCGGGGAAATTCCCCGGCCTTTTTCTATTCAATATCAAAATCCGAAGCTGGTATTAACTTCCCAAAATACGGCGCACATAGTTTCGTGTTTCGCGGTACGGTGGGACACCGCCGTGGCGCGTAACGGCTTGTGGCCCCGCGTTGTACGCTGCCAGCGCAAGCCGCCATGAACGAAAGGTTTCATATTGCGCACGCAGATACCGAGCACCGCCATCTAGGTTTTCCGACGGAATACGTGGGTTGACCCCCAATGTACGTGCTGTGGCGGGCATGAGTTGGGCAAGACCAATCGCACCCTTGTGCGATCTCGCATTTGCGTTCCAGCCGGATTCTTGCTGTACAAGTCTCAGAAACAGGTTCTCAGGTATCCCGTGGCGCCGCGCCGCTGCACGTGCCAATGCGATGTACGGCCCGCTGTAGTTCCCGCTATAGTTAGGAATGTTGTAGCGCGACGGCGTATTGACCGACGGCGGCTGCAACCTGACGGAATTCGCGTATTGCGACCGAGAGCGGTTATCAAGCACTCTGGTCTGAGAGCTAAAAAGCGCAGTTCTTGAAGACGTCGAAAAAGTCAGCCCCTCAGTTATCCCGACTGATGGTGCGCTGATCGACAAAGAAAACAACACAACAAATAAACGTTTCATTACGGACCCCCATCCACGGATCGGTAATATAACGATTTTTATCTATTCTGCCAGCTTTTCAGTAATTCCGGTTTTCTTTCGTGTGGCAGGGTGGTGTAAGTTCTTTTGAGTTCAAACCAGATTCGAAGGAGCGACCAATGGCAGGTTCGGTAAATAAAGTGATCCTAATAGGTAATCTTGGCCAGGATCCGGAAGTGCGGACCTTTCAGAATGGCGGCAAGGTTTGCAACTTGCGCATCGCAACTTCGGAAAATTGGAAAGACAAAAACACTGGCGAACGTCGTGAGCGTACGGAGTGGCATACTGTTGCGATTTTCAACGAAGGGCTGGTGCGCGTAGCAGAGCAATATCTGCGCAAGGGCAGCAAGATCTATATCGAAGGTCAGTTGCAAACGCGCAAGTGGCAAGACCAATCCGGTAATGACCGTTATTCAACCGAAGTTGTGCTTCAGGGCTTTGGTTCCACGCTCGTTATGTTGGACGGTCGCAGTGACAACCAAGGTGGCGGTGGTCAGTCCGGCGGCTATGGTGGCGGTCAGTCTGGCGGGAACCAGTCCGGTGGTGGCAGCTTTGGCAGCGGGCCTGCAGGTGGCGGCGCAGCAGGCGATATAGACGACGAAATTCCGTTTTGATCGACAACACCTTTTTTATCGATTTCGAACCACCCCTTTGGAAAAAACGGGGTGGTTTTTTCGTTCTTGGTAAAAGGAATGAAGAAAACTAGCGCATTGCCAATGCTTCACTCAGCACTGTTTTAACAATATCCAGATCGACGTCAGACGTTACAAAGGCATCGCCAATAGCACGCGCCATCACAAATTTTATTTGCCCATCGACCACTTTCTTGTCCTGCCCCATCAACGCGATCAGCGCTTCCGCATCCGGCAGATCGCCCTTAATATCTGCAAGATCTGTCTTCATTCCCATGGTTTTCAGATGCGCGCGGACGCGACTTGGGCTTTCCTGTGAACAAAACTCCATTCGAGCGGAAACCTCGAAAGCCAAAGCACAGCCAACAGCAACGCCTTCGCCATGAAAAAGCCGGTCGGAATACCCCGTTGCCGCCTCCAGCGCATGACAAAACGTATGCCCCAGATTCAGCAAAGCGCGATCACCCAATTCTGTTTCATCCCGCTCGACGATACCTGCTTTCATTTCACAAGAGCGTTTCACCGCATAGGCGCGCGCTTCCATGTCACCGGATGCAAGAGCCGGGCCATTCTTCTCAAGCCATTCAAAGAACGCCTCGTCCCCTAACATCCCATATTTGGCAACTTCGCCGTAACCTGCCAGAAAATCACGTGGCGTAAGCGTGCCGAGAACTTCAATATCAGCCAAAACCAATGTTGGCTGATGAAATGCCCCAATCAGGTTTTTCCCTTGTGGCGCGTTGATCCCGGTTTTACCCCCAACCGAACTGTCGACCTGTGCCAGCAGCGATGTAGGGATTTGAACAAACCGGACCCCCCGGCGCAGAACCGCCGCAGCAAATCCAGCAAGGTCACCAATGACGCCACCACCAAAAGCAATGACGACATCACGCCGTTCGATCTTTTGTTCAAGCAACCATTCAACAGATCTCTCAAAATGTGGCCAGGACTTAGTCGCTTCGCCCGCAGGAAGCGTCAGTGCAACCATGTCAACGCCACTGGCTGCAAGCCCTGTGCGCAAGGCTTCAAGATGTTTCGCCGCAACGTTTTCATCCGTCAGCACAGCGACCCTTGGGCGATCCAAATAGGCCGAAATCTCGGCTCCGGCATTTGCGATTAAACCTGTTCCGATCTTAATGTCATATGACCGCTCGGCCAGATTAACGCGCAACGTTTCATGCATTTCTATTGGCCTCCAAAACATCGGGTCGCGCGTGTAGCGCTTTGATAACAGTCTCTGCCATCTCTTCGATTGAGTGATTCGGGTTGGCATCGACAACAATATCCGCACGTCCATAAAGCGGCACACGGGCCTCATAAATCTCGGAAAGTGTTTTGAATGGATCTGGTGTTCTTAAAAGCGGACGGGTCGTCTTGTGACGCACGCGGTTCCACAACAAATCCAGATCCGCCCGAAGCCAGACCGACACCCCATGTTCGCGAATGATCACACGGTTGCGTTGCGCTAGAAACGCGCCTCCTCCGGTCGAGAGAATGCAGCTTTCTTCAAGCAGCAGCCGGTTGATAACTTGCGTTTCTTTTTCACGAAAAAATTCTTCGCCGTCACGTCCAAAAATCTCGGCGATGGTCATATTGGCCGCAATTTCGATTTGCTCGTCTGAATCCAGAAACGGCACACCCAGTTTTACGGCCACCGATTTACCGACCGCAGTCTTGCCTGCCCCCATCATGCCAACCAGCACTACGGACTTTAATAATCGGTCACCCATACCGGCACAGTCCCGCCTACTTAAAAAATCAACTCCTGAATGGCGTGATCTTGCTCAAAAGGCTATATATATAATTCATGAGGCCGCCGAAAGCGTGGTCCATTGAAAAAATGTGGGCAGAGGACAAAAACCATGGGGCGATTTTTCAAAGCCGTTGTTTTTTTAGGTGTAGCAGGAATTGTTGCGCTGGTGAGTTTTGCCTATCTGGGTGATTTGTCGCCTATTCAAAGAGATGTAAGCGACACGGTGACGCTGGATGAGGAATAAAAACGCCTTCGCTTTGGCGGGGGTTTTGCTGTTTATTAACGGTCAGGCAATGGCCGAAGCGCCGCTTTCGGTCATCGATTGGCTGTCAGAATCAGTTGCGCTGCCCTCGCATTTGGATGCCGATGGGGTGCCCTTTGGTGAAGAAGCTGCGACAGAAAGCGCGTCAATCGAAGTCATCACCAGTCAGCCATTGGATGCGCCCAACCCGGACGCTGTTGGACTATTGCCGTCCTCGGTGACTGGTCTTCCAAGTAACTTATGGGAATCCAGCAGCAGCGCAGCCCTTGTTCGCCTGATAAGACAGGGATCTACCGAGACTTTACCAGCGATCGCAGAACTTAACCGCAGTCTCTTGCTTGCGGAAGCTTCAGCACCAAATGATGCAGATGGATCCGGAGCTTTACTGCTGGCGCGTGTTGATCAGCTGTTGGAACTCGGCGCTCTTGATGATGCGCAAGCCTTGCTTGAACGCGCCGGACCGACAACACCGGAACTGTTTCGCCGTTGGTTTGACGTTGCATTGTTGACGGGTACAGAAAATCTGGCCTGTGAAGCGTTGCGCAGCAATGGCGATATCGCACCGACCTACCAGGCACGCATTTTCTGTCTGGCGCGGAACGGCGATTGGAATGCAGCCGCCCTGACGTTGAATTCTGCCGAAGCGTTGGGATATGTCGCGCCGGAGGAGTATGACCTGATTGCCAGGTTCCTCGACCCTGAACTGTTTGAAGGCGAGCCCCCCCTTTCAACGCCATCACGTCCAAGCCCGCTTGTTTTTCGGATGCTGGAAGCGATCGGAGAACCAATTTCCAGCAGTACATTACCGCGTGCCTTTGCGCAGGCTGATCTGCGACCAAGTTCTGGCTGGAAAGCCCGGCTCGAGGCTGCAGAACGATTGGCACGCGTTGGCGCGATACCCGCCAATCAATTACTCGGAATATATACCGAGCGATCACCTGCTGCGTCGGGCGGCGTTTGGAACAGGGTTGATGCCCTGCAACGGTTCGATCTGGCCGTCAAAAACCGTGATGCTGAGGCGATTGATCAGGTACTGCCAGTGATCTGGCGTGAAATGCAGCGCGTTGGATTGGAACGGCCATTTGCAAAATTATATGCAAATGAGTTGGACGGTATTTCGCTGGCTGGGCGTTCCGCAGGTCTCGCCTTTCATCTAGGCTTGCTGTCTGATAGCTATGAAACGCTCTCGCGTGCATATTCCCCGATCAACGATAAAGACAAGTTCCTGAGTGCCCTAGCAACAGGTGCGCCTGCGTCAGCCCCTGCGCCTTCTGCAATGGCAGAAGCGATACGCGATGGGTTTGACAGCGGAGAGCTGTCTGATGATTTGTCCCGCAAGCTGGCAGATAACCGGTTGGGAGAGGCCATCTTAATTGCCAACCAAATGTTCAATGAAGGGGCAGCAGGCGATCTTGAAAAAGTAAGCCGTGCGCTTAGGTTCTACCGTGCAGTTGGGCTTGAGGATATTGCCCGCAAAGCAGCCCTGCAGCTTATGCTGATGGAACGGCACGGATAAATGGAGCGTTGGATCTCCACTTTTCTAGAGGCGCAAGCCGCCGAACTGAATTCAGCGCGCAACACGCAAGAAGCGTATGGCCGTGACCTGTTGAATTTCGCCGACTGGCTCAGAAACCGTAAACTTGATTTCGCGTCTGCGGAACGTGCTGATATAGAAGCTTACCTCATATCCTGCGATGCAGAAGGTTTGGCACGCGCCACAAGGGCACGGCGGTTGTCTTCGATTAAACAAATTTACCGCTTCGCTTTTGAAGAAGCCTGGCGCACTGACAATCCCGCGCTACAAATCAAGGGGCCAGGCAAAGACAAACGCCTGCCTAAAACCCTTTCTGAGGCGGAAGTTGATGGGATGCTTCTGGCCGCAAGCGAAGTCGGTCAGAGCAACGCCGAAAAGCTTCGCAACACATGCCTCATGCAGATTTTATACGCGACAGGCCTGCGTGTCAGCGAACTTGTCTCATTGCCGGTCAGTGCAGTGCGCGGAGACCCAAAACTGATCCTGGTTCGTGGGAAAGGCGACAAAGAGCGGATGGTCCCGCTATCCCCGCCTGCACGTCAGGCAACGCAGGACTGGATTTTTGTACGGGACGAGGCCGAAAAATTCGCCCAAAAAAACGGAAAACCGGTGTCACGGTTTCTCTTTCCGGCGCGCGGCAAAGACGGCCATATGACGCGTCAGCGGTTTTTCGTTCTGATAAAGGAAATTGCGGCCCATTCGGGACTTTCGCCAGAAAAAGTAACGCCTCACACATTGCGACACGCCTTTGCAACGCATCTTCTGGCCAGAGGCGCAGACTTGCGTTCGATCCAGACACTGTTGGGCCACGCTGACCTCGCAACCACAGAGATTTATACGCATGTTCTTGATGAACGCCTGAAAGCTTTGGTTCTGGAAAATCATCCTTTGGCCACCGACGACGAATGAGCCCGGTTCCAATTGACGCCTGTCCGAACCCGTCAACCCGCTTGAATAGAAACGCCTGAGTCCCCATAACGAACGAAACCATCTGACGCGGAAAAATCGGAATAAAATGCCCAGTACTGAAACATTTATGGATACGACTTTCTGGACGACAGCAGGCGCAATTGTTGCCCTGCTTCTTTTGTCTGGTTTTTTCTCGGGTTCGGAAACCGCGCTGACGGCTGCGTCGCGCGGAAAGCTTCGCGCGCAGGCTGATAAGGGGTCAAAGGGTGCTGAATGTGCGCTGAACGTGACCGAAGATAATGAGCGCCTGATCGGGGCGGTTCTGCTTGGGAACAACCTTGTAAATATTCTGGCTACGTCACTTGCGACCGCTTTGTTCACCCGTTCTTTCGGTGAAGGCGGCGTTGCGCTTGCAACATTGGTCATGACGGTCCTGGTTCTGGTTTTCGCAGAGGTGCTGCCCAAAACCTACGCAATCACAAACCCGGAAGTCGCGGCTGCGCGGGTATCTCCTGTGATCAGAATTGTAATTTTGGTTCTTACGCCAATTGTGTCGTCCGTGCGCGCAGTCGTGCGTGTCATTCTGAGTATGTTTGGGGTCAAAACAGATCCAGACAGTCATATTCTGGCGCTACGTGAAGAAATCGCAGGTGCAATTTCGCTTGGCCATTCCGAAGGATCTGTTGAAAAAGAAGACCGTGACCGTCTGCTTGGTGCGCTGGACCTTGGGGACCGAACGGTCGAAGAGATCATGTTGCATCGCTCTGAGATTGAAATGATCAATGTTGACGAAGACGCTGAACAAATTTTGTCTCAGTGTCTGCAATCTCCCCATACGCGGTTACCGATCTTCAAGGGTGATCCGGAAAATATAGTTGGCGTTGTACATTCGAAAAACCTTTTGCGCGCAATGGACCGTTTGATCCGTGGGCCTGAGGCATCTGAAGAAGCGCTCAAAGATTTCAAAGTGCTTGATGTTGCGATGAAGCCTTATTTCATACCGGAAACAGCGACACTTGATGACCAGATGCGCCAGTTCCTACGCCGTCATACGCATTTTGCGCTGGTCGTAGATGAATATGGTGCGCTTCAGGGGTTGATTACGCTTGAGGACATCCTTGAAGAAATCGTCGGTGAAATCACTGACGAATTCGACAGTGAGGATGGCCCTCCTATGAAGCGTCTTGAAGATGGACATGTTCTTGTTGATGGCGCGACAACAATTCGCGATCTCAACCGAGCTACAGATTGGTCATTGCCCGACGAAGAGGCAAACACAATCGCCGGGCTCGTGATACACGAAGCACAGATGATCCCGTCACAGGGCCAGGTATTCAGCTTTCATGGTTTCCGTTTTGAAGTTGTGACGCGCAAAGCCAACCGGATCACAAAACTGAAAATCCGGCCGCTCTAGGTTTTTGCAAGTTTCAAGTTCCCCGCTAAACACTTCAGGCGGGGATATTCAGGGATTTGGCAGGAAACCGGTTAGCGCCCTTTGAACAATGTGCCAAAGATACCGCGCACAATACGACGGCCCGTGGTCCCTTTGAGTTCCTTTATCACGACTTTACTCAGTGATTCCACAAAGCCATCTGGCTCTCTTCTGCGGCTCGAAGTCGAACGTTCGACGCGCGTTCCGGAATAACGTCGCCCTGCCTTATGTTCGCGCTCCGCTTCTTCGGCTTCTTCTTCTAGCCGTTCTGCCTCTTCCGCTTCTTTTGCGGCGCGCGCAGCACGCTCTTTCAGCATTTCGTAGGCTGACTCGCGGTCTTTGGCCGTGTCGTATTTCCCGGCAACCGGAGACTCTGCCATGACAAAACGGCGCAACTCGGCGCTTATGGGTCCCAATTGAGAAGATGGTGGGCGTACCAGCGTACGTTCCACGACCCCTGGTGCGCCTTTCTTTTCAAGTGTTGAGGTTACGGCCTCGCCAACACCTACCTCGCGGATAGCCTGTTCCGTATCGAACCTCGAGTTGTCGCGGTATGTCTCCGCAGCGTGGCGCAATGCCTTTCGATCTTTCGCGGTAAAGGCGCGAAGCGCATGCTGGATACGGTTACCCAACTGGCCGAGGATATTCTCTGGCACATCCTGTGGATTTTGCGTGACGAAATAAACACCAACGCCTTTTGAACGGATCAGGCGTGCCACCTGTTCGACTTTCTTCACCAGAGCCTTGGGCGCGTCATCAAACAAAAGATGCGCCTCATCAAAGAAAAACACGAGCTTTGGTTTGTCGGGGTCGCCAACTTCCGGGAGTTCTTCAAACAACTCAGACAGCAACCAAAGCAGGAAGGTTGCATAAAGACGCGGAGCCCCCATTAGGGCGGCGGAAGTCAGAATATTAATGCGCCCACGGCCTGCGTCGTCCACCGTCATCATGTCATTCAGGTCCAGCGCTGGTTCGCCGAAAATTAGGGCGCCACCCTGGTTTTCGAGAACCAGCAAACGACGCTGAATAGCCCCTATCGAGGCGACAGAAACGTTCCCGTATTGCAACGACAGGGATTTGTTGTTTTCGCCAACCCAGATAAGCAGCGCTTGTAGGTCTTTGAGGTCTAGAAGAGGTAAACCCTGCTCATCAGAAACACGAAACGCAATGTTGAGCACACCTTCCTGCGCCTCTGTCAGTTCAAGCAATCGACCGATCAACAGCGGCCCCATTTCAGCGACCGTCGTTCGAATGGGATGACCTTCCTCGCCGAAAAGATCCCAGAACGTGGTTGGGAAAGATTTATAACTGTAATCGTCAAAGCCAATGGTCTTAGCACGGCTCATGAAAGCATCGTGCAATTTGAACTCGGCAGAGCCGGGGGCTGCGAGGCCGGAAAGATCGCCTTTCACATCTGAAAGGAACACAGGAACCCCGGCATCAGAAAACCCTTCGGCAAGGATTTGCAGTGTTACCGTTTTACCAGTGCCGGTCGCGCCAGCAATAAGCCCGTGCCGATTGGCGTATTTCAACAATACGCCCTGGTCGATTGCGTAATCTTCGCCACCGCCGCCTAAATATACCCTGTTGTCCACCCGCACGATTCCCCGTTTTTAAAAAGCACATACAATAGAAACACAATGTTAACCTTTTACTGCCAGTCTATCCACTGTCCGACAAGTGCTGCATTTAGCACGGATATTCCTTCATCCCGAATGACTGGTCGCACCATCGTGTGCGACCCTTCTTTTTCAGTTCAGGCAACATGGTGTAGTTTGAATTTTTACTGTTGACCGAAAACAGCAAAGAACATACGGTTTGGCCAATAATAAGTCGGCCAGTCCGACGGGGAGAAGTCTTTGGAAAAAGGGTCGTTTCACGACCCTTTTTTTCCGGGCGGACGAAGTGGCGGGTTTTTGCAAACTTTAAGGCAAACATTTAGAATTAAGCCTGACTCTCGCAAATTCACATGATAAACGCTTTGCAGAAATTGGAATGATGGAAACCAAATGACTGATTTGATGAAAACGCTTGCGTTGTTTGGCCTGATGGCCGTTGCAAGCCCAGCCTTTGCTCAGGAAACCGCAACTGAAACGGAAGCGGCCACCGAAGAAGTAGCTGAACAAACAACTTCAGAAACCGTCCCGGCGCTTGATTTGGGTGAAGAAGTCACTGAAGAAAATCAGGTTGGACAGCTTTACGTAAAAGAAACCTTTGGGGATTGGACCGTTCGTTGTGTGCGTGCGGAAGAAGGGCCAGAGCCTTGCCAGATCAACCAAACGCTCGTGAGCGCGGAAGATTTGCCAGTTGCAGAGATCAGCCTTTACCCATTGCCAGAAGGTCAGCAAGCGGCAGCGGGTGCAACAATTGTGACACCACTTCTGACGCTGCTTACAGAACAGATCACGATCAAAGTGGATAATGGAACAGCTAAAAAATATTCTTTCAGCTGGTGTGAGAGCAACGGATGCTACGCACGTGTTGGCTTTACTGCCGAAGACATTGCCGCATTCAAACGCGGCGCAAGCGCCACGATGAGCATCGTGCCAGTTGCCGCACCAGACCAGCGTGTAACGGTTCAGATTTCTTTGACCGGGTTTACAGCAGGTTACGACGCTTTAAGCGTTGCCAACTAAAAGCAATTCCAGAAGAATTTAAAAAGCCGTCCCTTTAGGGGCGGCTTTTCTTTTGCGCCTATCCCATTTCGTGTTGCACAGTCATGCGAACCGGGCGTGGGGTGTTTCAGAATAGACCATTGTCATTCTTGGACTCGCCTGAAATGGCCTAAAGCACATCCCAGTGTTCAACAATTTTTCCCACGTCTTCAAATCGGAAAATGTCGATACCGGCATTGTTTTTGCTACCGGACCAAAGCTGATGACAATGAAGAACAACGTAATTCCCCTCTGCGATTGCCCTTTTAAAGTGCGTTAGGTTTGTTCTTTTCAGAATTTCCGCTCATTTCATTTCCCTCATGCCAAGCATCTAGTTTATCAAGCTTTGATCAATTACCTGTTCAGATTGAACGCAATTTTTCTACGATTAATTCTTGCAACTGGGATCGTCTAAGAAAGAGCGGTACGGTTTCACGCTACGCTTTACTTATAATGTTCTTAAAATCTTCGCAGCGCGATCACCGCATTTAGCCCGCCGAAAGCAAATGCATTGGAGATTGCCACATCTACAACTGCCTCACGCGCTACATTTGGTACAACATCAAGCGCGCATTCCGGGTCAGGTTCCTCGTAGCCAATGGTTGGTGCTACAACGCCTTCCCGCAATGCCATTATACACGCCAAAAGTTCAACGGCACCTGTTCCGCCAATCAAATGACCGTGCATGGATTTTGTGGATGAAATCATCAGTTTGTCAGCGTGGTGCCCAAAGACATCTGCAACAGCCGCGCATTCGGTCTTGTCATTTGCTGCGGTTCCCGTGCCATGCGCGTTGATATAAGCAACATCTTCGGGGTTCAGCCCTGCGTCCTTTATTGCGCCAGCGATTGCACGGGCAGCGCCTTGTTTGGAGGGCATAACAATATCTGCAGCGTCCGAAGACATGGCAAAGCCAACCACTTCCGCTAAAATCTCGGCCCCTCTGGCTTTCGCGTGTTCATATTCCTCGAACACAAAAACCGCCGCACCTTCGCCCTGCACCATGCCATTGCGGTTGGCACTGAAAGGGCGGCAGGCATCGCGCGACATAACCCTTAACCCTTCCCAGGCTTTCACCCCGCCAAAACACAGCATCGACTCTGAACCACCGGTGACCATGACTTTGCTCATTCCGGAACGAATAAACAGAAAGGCCTGCCCCATAGCGTGGTTTGACGAGGCACAGGCCGTGGCAACCGTAAAGCTTGGCCCTTTAAGATTATGCTCAATTGAAACATGGCTGGCAGCCGCGTTGTTCATAAGCTTTGGAACAACAAAGGGATGAACCCTGTTCTTACCCTCTTCGTATACGGCACGGTAGTTATCATCCCAGGTATTTACACCGCCGCCAGCTGTTCCAAGAACAACACCGGACGACTGGGCAAGTTCGCCATCAAAACTAAGTCCCGATTGCGTGACCGCCTCATTCGCGGCCAGCAAAGTAAACTGAGTAAACTTGTCGTATAGTGCTATTTTCTGGCGGTTGAAGTGGCTTTCTGGCGCGTAATCGCGGACTTGCCCGCCTATGCGGATCGACAACCGGTCAACATCGCGAAACTCGAGCGGCCCAATGCCGCATTTCCCCTCGCGCATGGACTGCAAGGTATCCTCAACATTCGTTCCAAGTGCATTGATTGTGCCCTGCCCTGTTATGACAACTCGGTGCATCAGGCCCGCTCTGAAACCAGACCTTCGACTGCTTTTACAATCGAGGCCACAGACGAAATATCAAATTCGCTTTCCGTCGGATTGTTGGCGTTAAAGGGGACTTGAATGTCAAAAGCCTCTTCAATCGCAAATATGCTTTCAACCAGACCCAGGCTGTCTATTCCGAGATCTTCAAGCGTTGAGTCAAGACCAACATCAGACACGTCCAGAACAGCCTGTTCAGCTATGATTTTAAAGATTTTTTCTTTAACACTATCGGACATGAGGCCTCGCTATCGACTAGGGTTGTCTAGTCCTTCTCACCGTTTTTTGAAACAGATTTTTGAAGTACCGAAAATTGGCGCATGAGTCGTGGCAAACGTCGCAGTGCTTTTTGAATTTCGATCTGACTTTCCATTTTCATGGCTGGCGATCCAAGCAGAACACGTCCGGCAGGGGCATTGCTGAAAATTTTCGTCGCGCCGCCTGCAACAACATCGTCGCCGACGAAAATATTGTCACTGACACCAACCTGCCCACCCAGAATTACGCGGTTGCCGATGCGGGCAGACCCCGCAACGCCAACCAGACCGCACAAAAGACAATCTTCGCCGATCTGGACGTTGTGACCGACCTGTACCAGATTATCAATCTTAGTGCCGCGCCCGATACGTGTGGCCCGAATTGTTCCGCGATCCAATGTCGAATTGGAGCCAACCTCCACATCATCACCGATCTCTACAGTTCCCAGCGAATATATCCGGGTCCAGCTTTGTTGGTTGATGTCGCCCTGGTCACCAAGATTCTCGCGCACCTTTTCAACGCTGGATTTTTCCGGCGTTACGAAGGAAAAACCGTCTCCTCCGATCGTTGCATTCGCTTGCGCAATAAAACGATCACCAATCGAAACGAATGGCCCGATCCGGACACCCGCATGAAGCAGGATGTCGGAGCCAAGTGACGACCCTTTCGCTATTGAGACATGGCTCGCGATACGCGCGTTATCGCCAATTTTCACGAGATGCCCGATAACAACAAAGGCACCGATAGACGCGTTTTTACCAATCTCAGCGGTCGGATCAATGACAGCCGTCGAATGAATGCCCGGCTCAATATCTGGGCCTTGATCCATCAATTTTGTCAGGCTCGACATTGCATAACGGGGTCTTGCAACGATGACTGCAGCCTTCAGGCCGAGTGCTTGCCAGTCTGCACCGTCCCACAATACTGCAACCTGTGCAGAACCATTTATCAACGTGTCCCCGTAATCCGGGTTCATGGCTAAAGCCAGGGCTGTCGGGCTGGCATCTGCAGGTTCGGCCGCATGTGTGACAGAGAGATCAACATCACCAACGGCCTTTGCCCCCAGCGCTGCTGCAATTTTTTTTACAGTGAAACCCATCTCATTCCCCTTCGGTGCGAACGATCTATTCGCCGTTGGGGTAAGATTTAACTACGAACGGCGCGGAGTGCTACCCCAGCCTGTGACAAGGCGTTCCAGATTCGACGATCCCGCCCATAAATGTCGCGTCGAAACTGAGTTCTGCCACGCGCTTCGGTGAAGGCGGTTCTGTAAATCAGGTGTACCTGTATCGGAACGTCAAGCGGAACAACGGTTTCGCGACCAGTCGCGAGGCGCTCTTGAAAAAAGGCTTCCGGGTTTGAAACCTGACGCGCAAGAAGCGCATAAGCGAAATCAAATGGGTCGTTCAGACGAATGCAACCGTGGCTGAAATCACGAACTTCACGCGCGAACAGATTTTTCGCCGGTGTATCGTGCAAGTAAATATTGTGCGGGTTCGGAAACATAAATTTCACTAACCCAAGCGCATTCCGTCGGCTTGGCGGTTGTTTAATATCAAATGGAAAATTGTGTGTGTCGAACTGAGTGAAATCAATACTCGCACGATCCACCAATTGTCCGCGTGCATCTGTGATACGCATATGTCCTGCGGCATTCGGGTCCTGCTGCAGCAAAGGCAGGTATTCTTCTGTCGCAATTGAGCGAGGCACATTCCAAGTCGGATTAATGACCATGTGCTCCATCACATCCGAAAATTCCGGTGAGCGGCGGTCTGACTGGTTTTTGCCAACCACGGACCGTGTGCTGAATGTAACCCTACCGTTGTCAACGATCTTTGCCGTGAAATCGGTCAGATTTACCAGAACGTGACGGTCCCCTCTGTCGCGGTTCAGCCACCGTTCACGCTCCATGGCGACGATGACGGATTGCAGGCGGTTCTCAACGCCCACATTCAGTTGCTGAATTGTAGCCTGTCCCGCAACACCATCCGGTGTCAGACCATGCGCAAGCTGGAACTGCTGAACTGCTTGCTGGATCGCTGCGTCGTATGTTTGGGTCGCATTGCGACGCATGTACCCCATCGCAATCAAACGGTTGCGTAATGTGACGACCTGATTGCCACTATCGCCCGGCTCCAGTTTGCGCGCAGCTACGTCGGGACCCCAACCACCCCGGCCAAGCAGACGCTCAAACCGGAGCTTTTCAGCCATCAATCGGTTGTATTCTGGCGTTTTAGGCTTCAAAGCCCGAAAAACGCCGTTAGGCGACCTGCTTGCCAAAGTTTGCAGCAGGGTCAATCTGTTAACACGCGGAACGACACGAACAATGCCTTCGTCAACGCGAGACGGCACAAGAATACCTGTTTGAATATCGCGTGCATATTGCAGGAACTTGCGGCTGAGATCCACTTCAAGCTGCCCGCGCGCACGCGGCGTATTTGCGGCCCTTAGCGCCGCACGTATTTCAGTGGGGTCGTACCTGCGAACAGGCAACGCATGGTCGCCGGCGTTTTCCAAAGCAGATAGAAAAGCACGACGACGCTGGGCATCCCGCCCTGCCCGACCTGTCCAGATCGGATCATAATTTCTTGTTCTGTAAAACTCTGCAATTTCACTGTCACCTGACGCAGCTTCTGCAACTGCTTGCTTAAAAGCAGTCACCTGTGCGTGCGCAGGCACAGTCGACCCCAGACTGACAATAATCAGGGCGAACAGGGTACCCCACACATTCAAAAATACTTGGCGTGGTACAAACGATGTCATAAAATTTCCTATGGTCGGCGCAAAATTATGCAGATGAGCGGGAATTTTCGGGGAACTAGGTATCAGAGTCCATTCACTTTTGCGAGCAAGCCCCCGTATTTCCACAGGGTGTGCACGAAAAGCAACTCTTTCCAATTAAGTGGGAAACAGTGAGTTTCAGCGAATTCTTGCCGATTTTACTTGATTCGGTCGCTCTTTGGTAAAGAGCACTTGGTCACCGATTCGACTTATGCCATAACGCACGGGTAGCGCGCGACGGGAAGCCGTAACTTAAGCGGCGTAAAGCACGGTGGGACAGGCTAAAATAAATGACTAGTAAGACGGATTCACAGTTCACACGACGTGGAATTTTAGGGGCGTTCGCAGCAACAGCTCTTGTAGCAGCGCCAACATACTCAAATGCAGCAGGGTTTCTCAGAGGTGGTGGCGATATTCGCCGCATCAGAATGTACTCTGGCCGAACCGGCGAAAACATCGACATGATTTATTGGGTTGAAGGCGAATACGTTCGCGAAGCCCTGACAGAAATCAACTATTTCATGCGCGACTGGCGACAGGATCAAGCCACAACAATCGACCCGCGTACCATCGACATCATGGCAGCCTCTCACAGTCTGCTGGACGCGAATGAGCCTTATATGATGCTCTCCGGCTACCGCACGCCGCAAACCAATGCATTGTTGCGCTCGCGGTCACGTGGTGTTGCGCGTAACTCGCTTCACATGCAGGGCAAAGCTGCTGACTTGCGGCTATCTTCGCGCAGCGTTGGCCAGATATTCAGTGCAGCGAAATCTTGCAACGCAGGTGGCGTTGGCCGCTACTCGAGATCTAATTTTGTTCATATGGATTGCGGGGATATCCGTAATTGGGGAAGCTGACCGAACGCGTCTTTTCCTAGGACAAAAAAGATAAAGCGCCTGCTTTTTTGCGGCGCTTTTTTCATTTTAAATGTTTCTTTTGCTCCGCGCGGAAATTTGGGCACCAACACACAATTTCAGCAAGGTGAGAAACACTCAAGCTCGCTCAGACAACTGCTCAATTTTTCCAAAATCATATCGACATCCCTTTCCTCAATTGTCAGGGGTGGTCTGATCTTTAGAATGTTGTCGTAGGGACCTTCTGTGCCAATCAGAACTCGGTGCGCGCGCATTCTGTTCAGCACGTAATCCGCAGCGTCCGTTGCTGGTGCAAGGCTTTCGCGATCCTGAACAAGTTCAACTCCGACAAACAAACCAAACCCACGCACATCGCCTATTAAGTTGTGCTTTTTCTGAAGGCTGCGAAGGCCGTCCAAAAGCCGACCTCCCATTAGGCGCGCATTTTCCTGAAGCCCTTCATCGTCAACGATATCAAGAACCTCTTTTCCGGTGCGGCAAGATAACGTTGAGCCACCGAAGGTCGAAAAATATTCTATGCCATTTGAAAAGCTCCTGGCGATCTCTGCCGTTGTCACAACCACGCCAATCGGATGACCGTTTCCGATGGGTTTGCCCAAAACAATGATGTCTGGTTTCGCGCATTGTTGCTCAAATCCAAAGTAATAATCCCCAAGCCGCCCAAGTCCGGTCTGCACCTCGTCGGCGATGCAGACACCACCTGCGGCACGAATTTTCGAATAGACCTTCGCCAGATACCCTGCTGGCGGGATGATCTGACCGCCAACACTTGGAAAGGTTTCTGCGATAAACCCCGCGAGCCTACCACCCCGCGTCGCGATTTCATCAAGGGCGTCATCAACCAAAGCAGCATATTTCCCGGCCCGGTCCGGATCATCCCGGCGAAAGCGGCCACGGTAGTCATCGGCAACGTCAACCAGATGCACCCAGTCCTGCTGCCCTACCCCGCCCGGTTTGTTGAATTTGTAAGCAGACAGGTCAATCGCGCCAGTCGTATTGCCGTGGTAACCGTGATCGGGCGTTATCATATCCTTGCCACCTGAATGCGCACGCGCAAGGCGCAATGCAAGCTCGTTTGCTTCAGACCCCGAATTGACGAAGAAACAAACGCTCAGGTGATCCGGCATCTTAGAGAGCACTTTGTCAGCAAATTCAGTCTGCGCAGGATGCAGGTAACGTGTGTTCGAATTCATCCGTTTTAGCTGGTCAGCAGCAACGGCCTGTATCCTTGGGTGCGCATGACCGACATGAGGGACGTTATTATAGGCATCAAGATACGGGCGACCCATTTCGTCAAACAGATGATGACGCCAGCCGCGTAAAAACATCACCGGTTTTTCGTAACTCAACTTCAAATTCCCGCCAAAATGTACCCGCCGCTTTTCAAGGACCGTTTCCATTTCAACCGGTTGATAGGCTGTTTTCGCATCTGGAATATTCAGCAAAGCAGCCGGGTTTGGGCACAGTTCTTGCCACAGATAAAGTTCATCCGGGTCTGCGACCCCGGGCCAGTCGTCCCCCATCCCTTCTGTTGTCAGCGCCAGTTGAAAATGAACATGAGGCGACCAGCCACCGTTTTGCGCTGGCGTTCCAAGTTTGCAAAAGGCTTCTCCCTTTTTCAGGGTCTGACCGATTTTCAGCGTGGTTGTGACTTCCGGATTTAGGTGGCCATAAAGCGTATAGAATAAATCGCCGCCCGGCGTTTTGTGGCTCAGTATGACAACACCGCCGTAGTCAAGATGCATGTACCTGTTTTCAACAACGGCAACGGTTGCCTCCATCGGCGCGTGAAGGGATCTGCCAGCAGGTGCAAAGGCATCCACGGCGATGTGAACCGTTCGTCTGTTTGACGCCTTCCAGGGTCCTTTCCGGAACGCGTCGGCCGTGTAGATCAATCTGGGCTCTGCATAGTAGCCCAACCATATGCGTCCCTGATCTTCAAACTCCTGCCCGACAAGTGCCGCTTCTTGTGGTGACAGATCAAACGGGTTTTGCGGTGTGGTCGAAGCAGCAACAGAAAGCGGGCCCATCGGTGCATCTGCAAGGTCCTCACCCATGATAGGCGCAAAATTTCCGCGCTCTGCGTTCAGGAACGCATGGATACGAGGTGCGGCATCTGTCACCGGGAACCCGCAGGCACAACGTAACCTCGCCCTCATTAACCCAGCGTCGATCTTCTGCCCTTCCAGAAACCGCCACGCCGGGGCCTGCGAGATTGTGACATATGGGTCATCCGGTGTCTGCTCAGCCATAAGGGTCGAATTTACAACGCTCACAGCCAGGCGCATTCTGAGCAGTGGGTAAATCATGTCTATTTCAGCAGCGCTGAGCGGATGAACGCTGTGGTATCCGGCGACAAGCGCTGCAAGCGCATTTTTCGGATCCCCGTGATCAAGCGCAACATAAGCACCGGCAATTGCAATCTCGCAAACACGGGGTGCGGCAACCATATCGCCAAGGTCGATCAGCCCTGAAATGTCGTGGTTTCCGGTCAAAGTGCCGCGCACCAGAATATTGTAGTCGTTAATGTCATTGTGAATCGCATGCTTTGGTAAGGCTGCCAGTTCAGGTTCCAGCGCCTCAAAATCAGAAATGACATCAGATACCAAAGCTTTACGGCTTGGATTTGTAAGCGCCGTAATCTTTGGCCTGATCCAGCCAGCCTTTGTCAGGTTCCATTTGAAATCCCGTTCAAGATAGGGATGTGCGAACTGTTCAAGCGCCTTATCCAGCAACCCGATTTGTCTGCCCAAGGACTCTATTAATGAAAGCGAGTGCGGCTTGAAATCCGCATAACTGACACCATCAAGCGCAGTCATCACCCAGATATGACGCATTACCCCTGCCGCGTCCGGCACCGATGCGTAGACCTCCCCACCAGATGTCGGAACAAGAAAGGGAGCTGGAAATCCCGGTGCAAATTTTTTAATCTGGTGCAGCGCCTTGCACTGCATATCGACCAGTTGTGCGTCACAGCCCACATGCATTACTTTCAGGATGTGGTTTTTCCCATCGTCACCTTTTGCGAAAAAGTTCAGATCATATTCACCATTCAGGCGCGTAAGCTCAGCTGAAATTCCATAGAGAGACTTCAAAACATCTTGCCAGTATGCGCGCATCTTTTCTGATCCAAATGATGTAAGATACCTACGACTATGCTTAATTGAGTGAACCTTCCAGTGAATACAATGAAGACATTCATGACTGTTTCGAATGTCTGAAGGACCGGAGGGGCTCCATAAATAAATCAACCTCCTTTCAAACGCCATGTCGGCAATCCTTGACAAAGGACGCAAATAAAAGAGTTAAATGTCTGATAGATTTGATGCGTCAACCCGCATCGCCGACTCGGCAACAACATCCTTACCGGACCTGGGGGCCATGGAAGCAGACTACGCAATAATCGGCGGCGGCATTGTCGGCCTATCCATCTCTTGGGGGCTGCTGAAACGGGGGCGGCGTGTTCTGGTGCTCGACGGGGATGACGGCAACTTTCGCGCATCGCGCGGAAACTTCGGCCTCGTCTGGGTTCAGGGGAAAGGCCTGAAGCAACCCGCATATGCAAGCTGGACGCAAAAATCCGCAGCCGCCTGGGCAGATTTTTCAGCGGAGTTAGGCGAGTCGACAGGCCACAACCTCGCACTTCAGCAGGCTGGCGGCTATGACTTCTATTTTGATGAGGAAAGCCTTGAGCAAAGGGTAGCTGAATTTGAAACCCTTAAAGAAGAGCTTGGCGGTGATTACCCCTTTGACGTTCTGCGCCACAACGAACTCAAACACGAAGAGCCCAACATCGGCCCGCGCGTTGCCGGTGCTATTCTTCATCATCAGGATGGGCACGTGAATCCGCTTCGCCTTTTGAAATCTCTGGCTGACGATGTGCGCCGTATGGGCGGAACCGTGAAATGTGGGGTCCCGGTGAAACGCATATCAAAGCGGGATCTTTTTGAGATCGAAGCCGAAGACGGCACGATTTACACAACTCCGAAAGTTGTCCTTTCTGCCGGGCTTGGTGCTATGGAGCTTGGACCACAACTTGGTTTCTCTGCTCCGATCCGTCCGCAAAGGGGCCAGGTGCTGATCACGGAAAAACTGCCGAAAATGATGAACCGGCCCTCCGGAATAATCCGCCAGGTGGACGAAGGCGGTGTGCAGATCGGCGACAGCAAGGAAGAAGTCGGTCTGGATGATCGGGTGACGCTGGAAACAGCATCCGCAATCGCAGCGCGCGCCGTTGCAGTTTACCCGGATCTGGCGAAAGCCAAACTCGTACGAAGCTGGGGGGCATTACGCATAATGTCACCCGACGGTTTTCCGATCTATCAGGAATCATCAACCACGCCCGGTGCATTTCTTGTAACATGCCACAGCGGTATAACTCTGGCGGCCGCGCACGCGCGTTACCTTCCCGCTTGGCTGGACGGGTCTGATCAGGCCCCAAATCTGGAGGTGTTCAGTGAACAACGCTTCGCCATTTCATAACATTTCGCCTTCCGACGACCTCGTAACTGTTACTTTCGACGGTATTGAATACGTCTTACCAAATGGCGCGAACCTTGCTGCCTCTTTATTAGAAGCGGGTTTGCGGTCTTTTCGCAATACGCCTGTCTCGGGCGCGCTACGCGGGCCTTTTTGCATGATGGGTGCCTGCTACGACTGTCTGGTAGAAATAGACGGCGAAACCCGGCAAGCCTGCATGACCGCAGTGACTTCCGGTCTGAAAATAGAACGCGCGCATCGCGACAAGGGTCTTGAAAATGATTGAGGTTGATCTGGTTATCGTTGGTGCCGGTCCAGCCGGAATAAGTGCCTCGGTAACTGCTGCAGAAATGGGCCTGTCCGTTCTGCTGCTGGACGAGCAACCAACAGCCGGAGGTCAGATTTACAGAAACGTTGTTAAGGCTGCCGGGACACGCGGCGATATCCTTGGAAAAGACTACACCTGTGGGTTGGCGCTGGTGACGGCGCTGCAAAGTGCTGCCGTTACCCATGTTACGGATGCAACAGTTTGGAAAATCGGCGAAGACGGGGCAGTTGCCTATTCCGTAAACGGAAAAGCCAACCTGGCCCAAGGCAGAAAAGTCATTATTGCAACGGGTGCCCTGGAACGGCCTGTGCCGATCCCAGGATGGACATTTCCCGGCGTTATGACAGCGGGTGCTGCCCAAATATTGCTGAAGCAATCAGGCCTTGTTGCAGAGCGCGCTGTGATTTGCGGGTCAGGCCCGTTAATCTATCTGATTGCGCAACAAATGATCCGTGCAGGAAAGCCTCCAGTCGCTATCGTTGAGACGCAGACAAAAAGTGATTTGCTAAACGCCATGCAACACCTGCCCGGCGCACTGCGCGGCTGGCGTTATCTGGTGAAAGGCGCAAAGCTATTAAGTGAAATCAAACGCGCAGGCGTGATGCGCGTTACAGGTGCAGAGAACCTAGCGATTGAAGGTGATACCGAAGCTCGGGCAATTGTTTTCACACATCATGGGCAAACCACGCGTATTCAATGCAATTTGGTTTTGCTGCATCAGGGCGTTGTGCCCAATACGCAGGCGACACGCTCATTGCGGCTTGAGCATGTGTGGAGTTCAGGGCAGCGTTGCTTTCATCCCATGACAAACAAATGGGGCCTCTCAAGCCTTGAGACGGTTTATGTTGCGGGTGACGGAGCCGGCATAGGTGGCGCACAAGCCGCTGAACAGGCTGGCGCAATCAGCGCGTTGCACGCCGCCTTTGCCCTTGGGCTTATAACAAAGGCAGACCGCGATAAGAGGGCTGCGCCAATACTACGCATGCAATCTGCTGAACTTGCGGTGCGGCCATTTCTGGACAGGGCATATCCGCCATCAGATCAGGTCCTCAAACCCGCCGACGATACCGTGATTTGCAGATGCGAAGAAGTCACCGCAGGTGATATCCGCGACTACGCACGGCTGGGATGCACAGGGCCTAATCAGGCTAAGGCGTTTGGCCGCAGTGGAATGGGCCCCTGTCAGGGTCGTTACTGTGGTCTGACAGTCACAGAACTGCTATCTCAAGCAACTGGCACAACACCGGATGCAGTCGGATCATATCGCATTCGCCCACCCCTGAAACCAATCACGCTGGGCGAACTTGCCACTCTGGAACAAACTTTAACAGACGAAACCAAAGGACTGATTTAATGATAAAACGGATCGAAACTGGCACTCGGATGAGCAAGGTCGTTATACACAATGACGTGGCCTATCTTTGTGGGCAAGTGGGGAGTGGTACGACAGTAACCGAGCAGACAAAGGACTGTTTGGATCGCGTCGATGCATTACTTGAACAGATCGGATCGTCCCGCGAACATATGCTTCAGGCTATTATCTGGATATCTGATATGGATGATTTTGCTGAAATGAATGCTGTTTGGGACGCATGGGTTCCTCAGGGGCACGCGCCTGCCCGCGCCTGCGGAGAAGCTAAGCTTGCAACCGAAAGACTTAAAGTTGAAGTCATCGTAACTGCAGCAATTCCCCACTAAATCAAATATCAAGTGTGGCGTTCGAAAAACGCCACACACAATCTTACCTATTTCCATAAACCTCGCGTCAGCCCACGAGTTTTTTCTGCTTTGCAAACGGACTTAATCCAAGCCAGACTTGCATGGTTTCGGCAACGTCGCGCGCTCCGAGTAATTCTATTCTCTCACTTTCAGTTTTTACTGTGCCAAGCCCCATCCAGATCGCGGTCATCGTTCTTAAATCTGTGGTGACGTAGAGGTCAATTTCAAACCCCGGATCAGACCAGCATAAATCAACATCGCCTTCGCGTTCGATTACAAGCCACCAGTCCCGTTTGCTTGAAGGAAGATCAGAGTAGAGAAACTTCACCACTGTTCGCTGATCTGGCAAAGGCGACGGGTTGAGGTTGCGGCGCATGTCCCACATCAAAAGCGAAGGATCGAGGTTTTTCAAAGACAGGGATGACTCGACCCATTTCTGGCCCCAAACTCCCAGTGCCTCGACAACAGATCGCAAGTCTTTGCCAGCATCGGTCAGGTGATATTCAAAAACGCCCCGTTCTCCGCGGCAAGGTCGGCGCACTATAATGCCAGCAACTTCAAGTTCTTTTAAACGGGTCGACAAGAGCGACGGTGACATTTTAGGAACCCCGCGCCTGAGATCATTGAACCGCGTCGTTCCAGCGACTAGCTCTCGCATCAAGACCATTGTCCACCTTGTGCAAAGTATCTCTGACGCCATCGCAACCGGGCAGAACTGCTTGTAGCCAGCATTTGTCATCGACGCCTCCTTCATTCTTTTACCAGAGTATAACAGAGAACTCAGGTGCTCTAGTTCAGAAACTGTACTCGTCGATTCAGACTTCGAACTAGATATCGCTCGCTTACTGTTCCACTATCCTGAAACAAGCGAACAAAAAAACAAAAGGGAGACGAACGATGAGCGTGTATCTTATTGCAGAGGTCAAAGTAACAGACGACAGTTGGGTGCCCGACTATGTTACCAATGTTCACGACCTTGTTGAAAAACACGGTGGCAAATATTTATCCCGAAGCGGTAATATCGAAACGCTGGAAGGGGAAGACAAGGATGCGACGCTGATTGCGATTCTGGAATTTCCGACAAAAGATGCATTGCTGGGTTTCGCAAATGACCCTGCTTATGCGCCATATGGCTCTGCCCGTCAGGCAGGCAGTATAAGTAATTTTCACATGATTGATGATACCGACCTTGCAGGAACTATTCCGTATCTTCCGGCTGGCTGAAAAGACGTGAAACAACAGGCAATCTAGGCTTACTTGCAACAACTTTCTTTTCCCCGAAACAGCGGAATGGCAACAGTATTCGTTTGGGCGTCCTCGATACTGTAGTTCCCTGTTTCGGGAACATCTTTCTAAACCGGATTTAGCCGAGAAACGGCTTGCCTCAGCTATTCAGACCAGAATCTGACCGGATCAGTTGCGCGTCGGTGAAAACAAAAGCTTGATGTAAGAGCGAAGCAACATGACCTGCCTCGGCAACACACCTGGGTCGCGCAACGCTTTGGACATGATGATACCGCCCTCAACGGTGTTCGAGACCATGTCAGCCAGATCATCCAGATCCACACTATCTCTGGCAGGGTATATTTCGGTGATCTCATCGAATGTGTCGCGAAATCGTTTGCGCCAGACAAGGGTTGTCTCGCGGGTCAGATCCCTGATTTCCTGATCGAACAGACGTTCCTGATAACAATAGGTCGCAACAAGACATCCGGGGTGGCCACTTGATAGATCTTCCATCATCTCTGCAAAAAGTTTCAGACCAATAAGGAATGAATGCAGAGGGTCATCATGCAATTCGCGCGACCGATTGAAAAGATCATCAAGTATGAATTCTTCTTTTTCGATGTACCGAACCAACAAGGCACGGGCGAGATGGTTCTTGTCTTTGAAATGATAGAAAAAGCCACTTTTTGTAATTTCAGCTGCAGCAATAATTTCGTCGATTGAGGTTGCTCCAAAGCCTTTTTCAAGGACAGATACCTCGGCGATGCCAAGCAGCCTCTCTCTTGTTTCACTTCCCTTTGCCAACGTAGTCGCTCCGGTTTTACTGTACCGTAAGTACAGTTTTTAGGTGGTTTGGAAATCTATGGACGTATATTAAGATATAACACGTTGATAAACTACGTAATTTTTTTCTGAATTTTTAGAACTTTAACTCTACTAGTTTCATCGTCTCTCAAATTGGATGTTCCCCCAATCAAAACGGAGGAACTGAAATGACAACCCCAAAATACCGAAAGAACCTTCCGCTGCTTGATGGGCGGCGGTTCCTGACTGACGGTGGACTTGAAACCGTTCTTATTTTCAACGAAGGGTTTAAATTGCCCTTGTTCGCGGCGTTTACGCTGCTGAAAGACCAGAAAGGTGTCGCCGCTATAAAGCGCTACTTCGCAAAATTTTGCGATATCGCTAGAACAAATGGGACTGGATTTATTCTCGACACTCCTACGTGGCGGGCAAGCAAACGCTGGGCGGACGAACTGGGATATTCAGATGTCGCGCTTAGGGCTGCGCACGAAGACGCGGTTGTATTAATGAACGAAATCCGCGACGCAAACGAAACTGAAACGACTCCCTACATCGTGAACGGCGTCGTCGGACCAAATGATGATGGTTACAACCCGAACAGTTTTATGACGGCAAAGGAAGCCGAAGACTATCACGCGGTCCAGATCGCCTATCTCGATTCTTCTGGTGTCGATATGATTACCGCACTCACCATGACCTATGTGGAAGAGGCTATAGGTATCGCTAAAGCCGCCCGGGCCAGAAACATCCCCTGTGTGATTTCCTTTACGGTTGAAACAGATGGGCGCCTGCCTTCGGGTCAGACCCTGAAAGGCGCCATTCAACAGGTCGACATTGAAACAGACAATGCGCCGATCTACTTCATGATCAACTGCGCGCACCCTGACCATTTTGTGGACGCCATCGCGAACAATGAAAGTTGGCTCGAGCGTATTCGCGGAGTACGGGCGAATGCATCCCGCATGAGTCATGAAGAACTGGACAACTCCGAAGAGTTGGATAACGGCGACCCGCAGGAATTGGGGAATGATGTTGTCGGATTGACGGAGTTATTGCCTAATCTGACCGTCTTTGGCGGATGCTGTGGCACTGATCACAGACATATCGAAGCAATGGCGCGATCTTGCAGACATGAACACGCCGCCTGAAGGAAGATAACCGCCCTCTCATTGAAGCAGATATGAGAGGGCGGCGGAGGACAATATGGAAACCATAACGCACAGAATACGCCCCGCCCGCCCGGAAGACGGAATGCACCTTGCCCATCTGATCAATTTCGCTGGCGAAGGTATGCCTTACTATTTCTGGTCAAAACTCGCAGAACCCGGTCAGGACCCGTGGGAGATTGGCAAGGCACGGGCGCAAAGACCCGACGGAAGCTTCAGCTACAAAAATGCATTTGTTATCTCCGTTGATAACAGCGTTGCGGCCTGTCTGATCACCTACTCAATTGGTGATGAGACTGACGAGATAACGCCGGATACCCCGGCCATGTTTGTCCCACTTATTGAGTTGGAGAACCTCGCGCTATCCACACAGTACGTCAGTGTTTTAGCTGCATTCCCTGAGTACCGCGGAAAAGGATTTGGCTCTGAACTCTTAAAACAAGCCGAAGCCGCGTGCACTAACGGCCAGATGAGCATTATCGTGTCAGACGCAAACAATGGTGCACGCCGCCTGTATGAAAAACACAGGTACAAACCCACTGCCTCGCGTCCAATCGTTAAGGAAGACTGGAAGAACCCGGGTGAAAACTGGATTCTGATGAAAAAGACGCGGTAACAGAACTCGTTTCTGACGATGCTTTAGAAAACTGTCGTTCCGGCCGGGCGGCTCCAAGTCTTGACCATGCACTCACGCTTCACGCCATTTGCCCAACTCTATCCCATCCAGCGTCCATTCACCAACGCGGTATCGGATAAGCCTGAGCGTCGGAAACCCGATTGCAGCGGTCATACGGCGAACCTGTCGGTTCTTCCCCTCTGAAATCGTTATTTCCAGCCAACTGTCTCGCACCGTCTTTCGGTAACGTACCGGCGGATTTCGCGGCCAAAGATTGGGAGGTTCAATAATTCGATTAACTTCGGCTGGTAACGTTCTACCATCTTTCAACAAAACACCCTTGCGAAGCTCATCCAGCTTCTCATCTCCGGGTTTACCTTCAACCTGCACCCAATAGGTTTTCGATGTTTTATGTTTGGGGTCGCTAATTTTATGCTGAAGCCTGCCATCATCTGTCAGAACCAAAAGACCTTCACTGTCTTTGTCCAACCGTCCAGCGGCATAAACCCCGGGCACATCAATAAATTCGGACAAAGTTTTACGAGCAGACCCAGCTGTGCCCGCATCTGTAAACTGCGAAAGCACACCAAAAGGTTTGTTAAACAGAATTATCTTTCCCATGGCAGAAATCTTTGGACGAAGTCAGCGACTGCTGCAACCGACTTGGTTCGAAAATGATTAGTGCCACTATTCATCAAACAAAATCTCAACAGCATTCAGGCCGGTTTGCCCCATCTGTCGTTCGATCTGGGTTATCAGTATGCGTTTTGACGTTTCAGCAAACCTGTTTGGCAAAGCGCCAAGTTCTTTGCTGCGCGCAAGCAACGAAATGGTGCGTGAGATGCCAGCAATTGGCAGAGGTCTGATATTAAGGGGCATTCGTTCGACAAAACCGTCAATCAGCAGGCTTGGAGTCAACAAGGTGCATCCCATGCCACGTGCAACACAGGCCGTCACCATGCTTGAACGATCCGCCTGAATAACCCGTGGCGCCTGCAGTTTCAAACGGCGCAAATGCTGCTCTGTCCGCCGACCAATGCTTGTTGTGCTTGCAAAGCGGACAAGCGGTAGTCTCTTGAATATTTCTTCCAGATTTGACGTTGGACCGTCGTAAGACTTTGGCAATACGAGCAAAAAGGATTCCTTCAGGATCGAATGCCGCTCCAAACCATCCATGTCATACAAGGGGTTTGAGGTTATGACGAGGTCAACTTGCTTGGCGCGCAGCAAGCCTGCGTGATCCGTTTCCTGACCTGCGTAGACCGTCATGTCGTCAACATTGAATTCGTCCTTCGCAAGCGCAACAAGATCAGGCGTTAGGGTTGTCGCGGTCGAAGCCAGCATACCAACACGCAGCCTGCTGATTGGGCGTGCACCTTGATGGCGCATGTCAGTAACAAGATCTTCTACTTCATTCAGAACCCGAAGCGTGTGACGATGAAATAATTCGCCTGCCTGCGTCAGTTTTACTGGGCGAACGGTACGATCCAGAAGCGTCACGCCAAAGGTGGTTTCCAATGTTCGCAAGTGCTGTGATGCGGCTGATTGCGTGATTCCAAGCAATTTCGCCGCGATGGTAACCTGTCCGGTTTCAGCAATGGCAACAAACACCTCCATCGCCTTTATCAGGTTGTTATCAAAGGAAATTCGACTCACCATAGAAATTCATCCCAGCTTGATCGCTAATACACACTATTAGATTAACTAATGTTGTTAATCCGCATTTGCAATTTGCAGAAAGAAAATTCAAACATTTACCAATGACAGTGAGGCTAACAGGTGAACACTCAACCCCCTGACCCGCGAAAAAAGAAACGCCGTTCCGGTGGTCGAAGCGGTCACGCCGCAAGCGTGAGCAGAACAACAGAGAAGCGCGCGCCATTCATTGTTCGAAAGATCGCGTGCTTTGAGATTCTGAGCGATGAAGGGCTTTCGCTTATAGAACATAATGCTGATTTGCTTTTGCAGCAGACTGGCATGGAATTTCACGATGACGCCGAAATATTGCAGATATTTCAGAATGCGGGCTGTGATGTCGAAGCGACGCGCGTCCGGTTTGAACCCGGTTTTTGCCGCAAGACCATTCAGGCAACCGCTCCGTCCGAATTTACACAACATGCGCGCAATCCCGAAAACTCCGTCAGAATGGGTGGGCGAAATACGGTATTATGCCCGTCATGGGGGCCGCCCTTTGTGCATGATCTTGACCAGGGTCGCCGCTATGCAACGCATGATGATTTCACACGGCTGGTAAAACTTCACCACACAATTCCCTACCTGCACCATTCAGGCGGTGTCGTATGCGAACCCGTCGATTTGCCCGCCAACAAACGCCATCTCGATATGCTTTATGCCCATATCCGCTGGTCAGACCGGGCGTTTATGGGCGCTTTCATCGGAGCAGAGCGTGCAGGCCATGCCATTGATATGGCGCGTATTGTGTTTGGCAAAGAATTCGTTGCCAATAATCCGGTCCTTTACTGCGTGTCCAACACCAACGCGCCACTGGTGATGGATGCCAATATGTCCGGGGCTTTGAAAACTTATGCCCGCGCGGGCCAGCCGGTTGCCTGCACGCCTTGGGTGCTTGCCGGTGCGATGAGCCCCTGCACCGTTGCAGGAACGCTGACCCAGGTTCTGGCCGAAGCATTGGCCTCTCTTTGCCTTGTGCAACTTATCAATCCCGGTGCGCCCTGCCTGATGGGCAGCTTTGCCTCAACCCTTTCGATGCAGAATGGCGCGCCCACCTTTGGCACACCCGAGGCTGGTCAAATGATTCTGGCCGCCGGACAACTTGCGCGACGCCTTGGGGTACCACTTCATACGGTTGGCACCCTTTCGGCCTCAAAGCTGCCTGACGGCCAATCGCAGCAAGAGGCAACATGGGGTCTTATGATGTCTATGTTCGCAGGCGCCAATGTCATCAACCACGCGACGGGCTGGTTGGAAGGCGGGCTTGTGACAAGTTTTGAGAAAACCATGCTCGACGCAGATCTTTGCGGCAAGGTGGCCCGGTTTTTCGACGGAATTGATCTGAGCGAAAATGCACAGGCCATGACCGCGATTGCGGCAACCGGACCCGGCGCACATTTCCTTGGCTCGGAACACACGCAAGAAAACTTCAGAACCGCATTTTTCCGCCCGGATACACCAGACAACAATTCCTACGAGCAATGGGTTGCAGACGGTGAGTTGGATGCAGCAACACGCGCCAACACGCTCTGGAAACAACGGCTGGAAGGCTATCAAGACCCCGGCCTTGACCCAGCCATAGACGAGGCCCTGCAAGCCTACATCGCGAAGCGAAAAGCCGAAAAACCAGATGTGAATTACTACTGAGATGGGGCGGGTTATCATCATAGGCGGCGG
>Ga0316189_10000082_pt1 | contig 81137 bp, 62 predicted proteins | sample LowCovwburrow_MG_FD_204930 | JGI IMG/M metagenome (GOLD analysis project Ga0316189, IMG submission 204930) | Coastal sediment microbial communities from Maine, United States - Lowes Cove worm burrow | ecosystem: Environmental > Aquatic > Marine > Coastal > Sediment | place: USA: Maine...
CCCGGGATAATCCATTGCCGTGGGGCACACGACAAGCGGCAAACCGTCCCAAACGCGGCTTGAACCGCCGCTGCGAATCCCGCGTGCTAGCTTGCCGACGTGTTCTGGCTGTGGATGGTCATGGCGATGGTCCTGCAGCGGCCGTGGGTCGCTGGGGCCGTTGTTTTGGTCCTGTGGCTGCTGGCCGACCGCGCGTGGTTGTCGCGGACGGGAGCCAGTCGGTGGCTCCAACGACGTCGTCTTGAGTCGAAGCTACGCACGCGACTCGAAGTCAATCCTCACGACCGGGACGCACGGTTCCAGCTTGCCGAGCTCCTTGTGAAGCGCGGCCAGCATGATGAGGCGACGGAACTCATTGCTAGGAACCTCGCCGCGGGAGACCAGGACGACGAGACGCTCTTTGTCGCGGGGGTGGCCGCATTGGGCACGTCGGCGGCTGATGGCGCGGAGCGGGGCGAGGCGCACCTGTCGCGGGCTCGCGACAAGAGTCCGTCGTTTCGGAGCGGAGCCATCGATGTGGCGCTCGGACGTGGGCGGCTGGCGCGTGGGCAGCACGCGGAGGCTGAGGCAGCCCTGCGGGACGCCATTACCGCTCAGCCCGGCTCGGTTGAGGCGCATGTGCTGCTCGCTCGCGCCTTGGCGGGGCAGGACAAGTCCGCGGAGGCGACCCAGACCAAAGCGCGAGCGTGGAAGCTGTACACCGAGGCACCGCGATTCAAGCGGCGTCAGATTCGGGCATGGGCGTGGCGGGCCAATCCATGGGCGGCGGTGCGCTACGTCGCGGTCGTGGTCGGCGTGGTGGGGACGGTGGTGGTTGTCCTCCCCCGTATCCTCCCGACCATGCCGGACTACGGTGACCCTGAGTTCGAGATGATCGAGGACGGATTCAACGTCTCGCTTGCGGATCCACCCCGAGCATCGCGCTTCGAGATCGCGATGGGGGACACACCGGATCCTTCGGGCAGGCTGCTGATGCGGTTTGACCTCAATGAAAACGGCCGTGTGGACTTGGAGCGAAAGGTGTACATCGGCGACCTGTGGTGCCGGCTTCGGACCCACTACCCCGACTTGCCCGCAACGCCGCCGGCCCAGCTTGAAGTCGTCGACAAGACCAGCGGGCAGACGTTCGGCGTTCAACCCCTGGTTCGAGCGTTCGAGATGGGCGATGCGCAGCGCGCCACGATCCTCGCGTTTGAGGCGTTGCTGGAATCCACGGACCCCACGGGCTGCAGCGCAGTGGTCGAAACCAACGGTGTGACGATCGATGTGGGTATCCGCGATGGCGTGCCATACGACGAGATCCGATAGGCGCTCGTACCCGTGATGACGTCGCGTGTATGAAGCCCACGTAAACAGGGGCGCGGGGTCTCGTTTCGCGCCCTGTCGGCAACCCCGAAATCGCGTTGCGGGGCCTCGATTACGAGCGCTTGATGAACCCCGAATCTGGGGGCGCACACACCCTTTGCGCCACGATCTTGAGGTGGCGGCGCGCGCGTCGCCACGACCCCGGTAAATGAACGCCCCTCCGTGCGCATCCAACCTGGCATGAAGGGCACACGACATTCCGCAACGCAGCCCACCTGGGCGTGGCTCGTTTCCTCGGGCTTGATCGTCGCACTCGGGGCGGTTGGCTTCAGCGCCTGGGAGAACAACGCCGCAGCCAAAGAGCATCGCGCAGACAGCCAGGAGATCCGCGAGTCGGGCGCTGCCAGCCTCGCGGTCCATGACGAAGAGTTGGCTCAGCTGCACGCCGAGTTCGCTGAACTCGAGGCCGAGCGCGCGGAGTTGCTTGCCGCGACCCGTCCAGCTGGGGTTCAGCTCGCCACGAGCGTGGTCGAATTGAACTCCGTCGATCCGGGTCTTGTCAGCGCACCTGTGGAGACCGTGCCGGTCGCGAAGAAGACCGCCAAGAAGTCGAGCAAGTCCAAGTCGAGCAAGTCCAAGTCGAGCAAGTCCAAGGCGAGCAAGCCCAAGGCGAGCAAGCCCAAAGCGAGCAAGCCCGAGCCGACGCAACCGACCAAGCGGATCATTCTTCCGGACAGCCGCGATCCCCTGGCGGGGCTGTAAGCCGTCTCGCGGATGCCCGGCAAGGCCCGCTAGTCATCGACCTCAAGGGCCGCGCCGGGCAGCGCGAAAACAAACGGGTACCGGACCATGGTGTTCCCTCCGTCGACCGGAACGGGGAACTTCCAGGTCCGAACGGCTTTGGCCACGCAGACACTCATCACCGCATCGTCGACCGTCGAATCTGCGACGACAGCCGTGGATACCGAGCCGTCGGGTGCAATGACGAACTGCACAACGACGCGGCCGTGCGCTGCGGGATCTCGGGCGAGCGCTTGGTTGTAACAGCCGCGCACCTCGTTGATGTGGGCCGCAACGATGCGGCGGATGATCGGACGCCCCAATGCGGCTCGCACTTGCGCTTTGGCCTGCCGAACCCTGGGGATTCGCTTGCCGCGGCCGCCAAACCCGGCGCCTGACCCACGGCCATAGCCCGAGGCTGTCCCGCCGCCCCCGCCCGAGCCAATGGATCCGACGTTGCCCAAACTGCCCGCGCCGGGCACCGTCGGCCGAGACGGACCGCCGAACACGTACTCGTGGGCCATGCCCTGCACCACGTCGGTGCCCTGGACGACCGTCACGCCCGCACCTGAGCCTTTGACGCGTGTCGCGGTGTCGACGGCAACAAACGCGGTGTACTCGGTGAGGACGCGGTGCCGAAGCGACAGCGCGACCACCGAGCGCTGGACGCGCTCCCGGATGGTGCCGTCGTCGCCCATCGACTTGGGGTTCATCAGCAGGTCGTCGATCCGGGTTCGGGCCCACATCGATTCGATCCCACCGACACGCTCCGCATCGCCCAGGTGGATATCGACGGGAATGTCGACACGCCCGCCGTCACGCATGCCGCGGACGACTGCGCTCCCTGAAAGCCTGCCTTCGTACCGCCCGAAGAACACGACAGGCTCGCCGGGAAACAGGTCGGGTAGGCGCTCGGGGGCGACCACGCCCACGCGGAGCCCATCGAACGCGATCGATAGATCTGTGAGGGCCGGGGCCCGCAGTTTGGCGTACAGACGATCGACAACCGCGGCCTCGCCGAGGCCGTCGTCGGTGTAGTGGGCGGCTCCGGAGCCCATGCGCGCGAGGCCATCGAGCAAGTAGCGGTTGGGCGCCGCGCCCACCCCCAACGCGAACAAGCGCGTGTCTTTGATCTTCGCGGAGACCACCGAGAAGATCTCGCGTTCATTGCCAATGTACCCGTCCGTCAAGAGCACGACGTAGCGCACGCGCTTTGCGTCGTGCGGTAGAGACAACGCCGCGTCGATGCCAGCGATCATCTCGGTGCCCCCCATGCCCTCCATGTCCTCGACGTACTGCAAGCCGTCAGTCACGTTCTTGGGCGAGTACTCGAGCATCCTCGTGCCCAGTGCGCTGGCGTTTTCCGAGAATCGCAGCACTTGGAACGCTTCGCCCTCTTGCAGACCTTCGAGCATGCGCCGCATCGTCGCCTTGGCGGTCGCCATCGGCGCTCCGCGCATCGAGCCGGAGTTGTCGACCACGAAGACCAGCTCGCGCCGCGGGGCGTCCTCGGTCTGCACGTGCGCGGGCGGGGTGACCGTGACGGTGAACCAGCCTCCCTTGCCGTCGGGGTCGGGGTCGGCCATCAGCGTGGCGGAAGGCGCGGTGTCCGGAAGGCGCCACGAGAGCACGAAATCCTTGTTGAGCAAGGCGAAGCGCTCGTCCAACGTCGCGACGACCTCGTTGTCGTCGCGGTCCACCTGGACGGGATGCGAGGGGGACTGCAGCTCCAAAGGGGTCCCCATGTCGACGGCGACCGTGACCTCCAGATCGCCGCACGTCCGGAACCCACGCGCGAGCACGGGGGGGGTGATGCGAGCGGCATCAGGGACCGCGTCTGTGGCCGTCGCCGCGCCGGTTCCCGATGATGCTCCCGCGTCGGGCTGCGGCTGGCCTGGGATGTATCGCGGGCCAACCACGGTGGGAAGCGCGAGCGTGTACAGGCCGTCATCGGGGCGCAGGGGCTGCACGATGTGCATGCCCACGACCACCGCGCCGCCCGGAGGGATGTTGGCGATGCTCTGCGTGAAGATGTTGGGTCGCTCTTGGTCGAGCAACCCCGCGGTCTTACCGTCCTTTTTCGCCTTGTCGTAGACGTCGCGAGCATCCTCGCGCTTGAGCAGGACGCCGCGCGCGTGTCGGTCGGCGACGCGCATCCAGTAGTCGTCGACCGCGCCGTCGTGCGGGAGCGGGAACGTGTACACCGCCTCGATGGCTTCGTCCGACGTGTTCTCGAATCGCTGTGTGACGAGCGTTTCGGCGACGGTGCCCGTGACCACGGCGTCAAAACTCGTGTGTCGAAGCGGGAGGCCGACCCACCCGCCGTGCTCGAGCTTGGCCAGCAGCGTCCCGCCCGCGGGATCTTGCGCGGCATCATCCAGTGTCTCGCCCAACGGCACCAGGCCAGCGGTGGGGGAGGGCGTGCACTCGGTCGGGGCGCGTTCACGCAGCCCGGCGTCATCATCGAGGGGGTCTGGGCTCGTGGGCGGATCGCGGTCGTCGGCGTCGGGGATGAATGGGGTCGCATCGTCCGCGGCACCCGGTTCAGGGACCACCAACGCTTCAGGGTCCGCGACGGCGGTGCATCCCGCGACAATGATGGCGGGCAGCACGGAGCAGGCGGGCAGCAGGGAGCAGGCGACCACAAGGGCTCTGCGGGCACCGTGAACGACGACGAACTCGTGGCCGTGTCGGCCCGTTCGTCTCGCTCGCGGCGCACGCGGGCCCCCAGCTTGTTTGGGGAGCAGGTGCATGGCGTACCGTGTGGACCGATGAAATCGGTTGCAGGGGTGCCGACCGAGACATCAATGCGCCCCCAATGTTCCCGAACGCCCCAAATTTGAGGGCTACAAGGGGGTGGTGACTTGGAGCACCGAGCCGCGCGGCGGAGCGGCGGCGGTCAGGGCCCTCGTGGTACAGCAGGCCGCCCGCTGCCACGGGTCAAAAAAGCATGTCCGAGACGAGCATTCCCCAGGGCAAGACTCTTGTGACCGGCGCCGCCGGGCACGTTGGCGCGAACTTGGTGCATCTGCTCGTGGAGCAGGGGGTCGACGTGCGGGCCCTGGTGCTGCGAGGCGCGAACAACCGCGCGGTGGAGGGCCTTCCCGTCGAGGTGGTGCACGGGGATATCCGCGACGAGGACTCGGTAGCCGCAGCCGTGCGAGGGTGCACGCGGGTATTTCATGTCGCGGCGAAGGTCTCGACGCTGTCGGCCGGGGCTGGGGAGCAGCGGGCGCTGTACGAGGTCAACACGATGGGCGCCAAGAACGTGCTGCGCGCGGCGCTGGCCGCCGATGTGGCGCGCGTGGTGCTGACAGGATCGTTTTCGTCGACCGGCTACGATCCCGACGATCCTTCGCAACCCTCGCAGGAGAGCCGTCCGTTTTATCCGTTCGGGCCGGTCATGCCGTACTCGCACACCAAGGCCCTGGCCGAGCACGAATTGTTGCGGGCGGTCGTCGACGGACTCGATGCCGTGATCGCGACGTCGACCGCGTGCGTCGGTCCGTATGACTACCTCCCCTCCCGCATGGGGCGGACGATGTGCGACTACGCCCACGGTAAGCTCCGCGCCTACGTCCCGGGTGGGTTTGAGTTCATCCGCGCCCGCGACCTCGCACTTGGCCACGTCGCTGCGATGGAGCACGGGCGTCGCGGCCACAAATACACGTTCGCCACGCACTTCCACACCCTGGGTGATCTCGTGGCCCTATGGTCGGAGGTCATGGGCCTTCCGCCCGTGCGACTTCGGCTCCCCGCTTCGGTGATGGCTGGCATCACTGGGGTGTACTCGGGCGCGCTGTCCAAGTTCTTCCCGAACCTCCCGCAGCGACTGACCCCAGGGGCTATCTCGGTGCTTCGGATGCGCCGCCACGCGGATACGAGCAAGGCGCGCACGGAGCTCAATTGGCAGCCGACGGACCTTCGCACCGCGATTATCGAGGCCTACGAGTTCTTTGCCCGAGAGAACATGATCCCGCGCCCGCCTGTCGTCTCGGTTCCCGCGGCGGCTCAGAGCGTCGCGGGGGCGTAGGGCTGCATCAGGCTGTGCCGCGCCCGGCCGCGCTCGAGCTGGACGAGCATGGCCTCCACGGACTGCCAGCGGTGCGCAGGGTCCAAGGTCAAGCCGCGGACGATCGAAGCGTGCACCCAAACCGGGACATCCACGTCCGCGGGGATCATCCGCAGGTCATTGCGGGAGACTCGAAACGCTATCTGACTGGGGGTCCGGCCGCCGTAGGGGCGGCGCCCAAACAAGGCGCGGTACAGGGTGACGCAGAGCGAGAACTGGTCGCTGCGGGCATCTCCACCGACTCCCGCCAGGAGTTCTGGGGCCATGTACGCGGGCGTTCCGGGACGACGCCGGATCCGGCCGCGTGGGGTCGTCTCTGCGGGCAGCCTCAGGAACGGATCGATGTGCTCCAAGTCGAAGCCCTCGTCAGAGCCCTCGTCGGAGTCCCCGTTGAGCTCTGGAACCACGGGGAGCGCCGTCTGCGTGGGCGCGCGTGCAGCGGCGGACATCGGCCTGGAGAGGCCGAAGTCCATGACCAGGACGCGACCGTCGTGCGCGACCATGATGTTGTCGGGCTTGATGTCTCCATGGAGCAAGCCGGAGCTGTGGGCCGCAGCGACGCCCCGGGCAGCCTGGATACAGACGTCGAGCGTCTGCTCCCAACCGCGCGGGCTGCCGTCGACCCAGGCGGAGAGGGTCTGGCCGTCCACCAACTCCATGGCCATGTACGGCCGGCCTTCATGCGAGCCCACGCCGTCGATGCGCACCACGTTGGGGTGGCTCAGTTGTGACAGTGCGCGGGCCTCGTTGTGCAGCCACGCATCAGCGCGTCGGTCGTCGCCCGCACAGTAGCCACGCCGATGCATGAGCTTGACTGCGATCCGACGGAGAGAACCGGGTTCGGTTGCCGCGTACACGGCTCCCATCGCTCCGGATCCAAGTCGGCGCTCAATGCGATACGGGCCTATCTGCTCGCCCGTGCGATCGGTGGCGACTCGAGGCGGGACCGTATCCTCGCCGACGTCGGTCTCCTCCGTCGGGTCATCGCGCTCGAGCTGGGATGAGAGAATCATTCGTGAACACAAGACAACGCAGCGCGGCGCCGCAGCGACCCCACCAGAGCGTTCCGACGCCCCACCAACCCGACCCATTCACCTCACACTCCTATACGACGTGCGACCTCTCTTACGTTTGCACGCTCTGGCGGGTTGTCCCGCGCTTTTTTAGAGCTCGGGGACAGCCGTACGGGTTCGATGTAATTCGAGTGCCAGAGCACCCGCGGACTGCGACTATCGGCCGGCTTCCGAGAGTTCGTCGGCGGCTCCCGCCAGACGCTCTCGACCTTTGCGGTCCGTCAAACTGACCGCGATGCCCACGACGAACGACAGCGCGAAGGCGGGCGGCAGTTCGGATAGCTTGGCAAAAGCGGCGCCCAATTCGCCTCCCATTGCGGGGGCCCCGAACTTGAACAGCGGCACGGCGGCAAAGCCTGTGAGCATCGCTGACAGCGCGCCGCGGCGTGTGAACGACGACCAGAACAACGACAGAATCATTGTCGGGCAGAACGTGGCGGAGATGCCCGACCAGCCGAAGATCACAAACCAGAAGATCGTTCGCTCCTCGCTCAGCGCTGCGACGGTCAGCGAGATGCCCAAAGCGATGAGGGCCAGCGCAAGTGTCGCTTTGCGGCTCATGCCGATCAGCGCCTCGTCCTTGGTGTGCGGGGCTTTGACTCGCTGATACCAGTCGCGAACGACAGCGCTGGAGGCAACCACGAGTAACGAGTCGATGGTCGACATGATCGCCGACAGCACGATGGCGACATACAGGCCGACGATTGAGATCGGCATCACATGCTCGACGAGCATCGGCAGTACGTCCTGTCCGCCCGAGCCCAGCGCATCGACCGCCTGCCCCGGGCCCGTCAGCATGTAGCGCCCGACCATGCCGGTCAGCACCGCGCCGACGTCGGCGAGCAACGTCCAGACGATAGCCACGGTCGCGCCGCGCCCGATCTCGCCCTCGTCACGGAGCGCGATGAACCGAACAAAGATCTGCGGAGAGCCGAGGAACCCGACGCCGATGAGGACCAGCGACAGCGTGCCGCAGATCGTCAGGAGGTCGCTCCCAAAGGTGAACGACAGCAGGGCAGGGTCGCGTGCTGCGAGGCCGGCCCAGACCGTGGCCGGGCCGCCCGCCGCGGCGAGCGCGACGAGCGGGAGGACAACGAGCCCCAGGCCCATCAGCGCCCCTTGAAACACATCGGACCAAACGACGGCGACGAAGCCACCGCTCACGATGTACGTGAGCACGACGGCAAACCCCACGGCGATCCCGACGTAGTAGTTCCACCCGAGGAACGTCTCGAATGCGACGCCCGTCGCATCGATCTGTGCCGAGACATAGATCGTCACAAAGACGACGAGCGCTCCCGCGGACACGATGCGCAGCAGGTGCGAGGTGTCTTGGAAACGCGACTCCAGATAGTCGGGGATGGTGAGCGAGTCGTAGCGATCGCTCAGGCGCTTGAAGCGACGGCTGAGGAACAACCACGCCCCCCCGACGCCGACCACCTCGCCCAACACGACCCACAGGGCGGTCATGCCTTGGGCCGCGCCCAGGCCCGTGAGACCCAGGAGCAACCAGGCGGACTCGCCCGTCGCGCGGGCGGAGAACGCGACGGACCAAAAGCCCATGTTCTTACCGCCCGCGAAGTAGTCACGGACGTTGTTGACGTGCCGCGAGGCGCGGTGGCCGATGTACAGCAGCACCGCGAGGTACAGCAGCACGCCGATGAGCTTGATGACGGTAGGACTCACGAAATCGGCGCAAGGTTACGTCAACCAAGCCCAGGCTGCGCGGCCTACTTGTCGAATTGCGCGGTCTCGGTGCTCTCCTTCATCGCCAACGTCGACCCTGCGCCGCTGGTGATGATGGACGAGACGGCGTCGAAGTAGCCCGTTCCGACCTCACGTTGGTGCCTGGTGGCCGTGTAGCCGTCCTTCTCGCTGCCGAACTCCTCGTCCTGCAAGTCGGCGTAGGCCGACATCTGGCTGTCCTTGTACTTCCGAGCCAGCTCGAACATGCCGTAGTTGAGCGAGTGGAACCCGGCCAGGGTCACAAACTGGAACTTGTAGCCCATCGCGCCGAGCTCGCGCTGGAACTTGGCGATGGTGACGTCGTCGAGGTTCTTCCGCCAGTTGAACGAGGGCGAGCAGTTGTACGCAAGCAGCTTGCCCGGGTTGTCACGCTGAACTTCTTCGGCGAACTTCTTGGCCTCGGCCAGGTCTGGCGTGGACGTCTCGCACCACAGCAAGTCGGCGTGCGGGGCGTAGGCCTTGGCGCGTGCGATGGCGTGGTCGAGCCCGCCCGTGATCCGGAAGAACCCCTCGGGCGTCCGCTCACCGCTGATGAACGGTGCGTCGATCTCGTCGAGGTCGGTGGTGAGCAGGCGAGCGCTGTACGCGTCGGTCCGCGCGACGAGGATGCTCGGCACGCCCTCCACGTCGGCGGCCAGGCGCGCGGCGATGAGCGCACGCGTGAACTGGCTGGCGGGGACGAGCACCTTGCCGCCCAGGTGGCCGCACTTCTTCTCGGACGAAAGCTGATCCTCGAAGTGCACGCCCGCGGCGCCGCCTTCGATCATGGCCTTCATCATTTCGAACGCGTTGAGCGGGCCGCCAAAGCCGGCCTCGGCGTCGGCCACGATCGGGGCGAGCCAGTGGCGCTCGGAGTTGCCCTCGCTGACCTCGATCTGGTCGGCGCGGCGCAGCGCGTTGTTGATGCGCTTGACCAGCGACGGCACGCTGTCGGCGGGGTACAGGCTCTGGTCGGGGTACGTCTGCATCGCCCGGTTGGAGTCCGCCGCAACCTGCCAGCCGCTGCAGTAGATGGCCTTGAGGCCGGCCCGTACCTGCTGCACGGCCTGGTTGCCCGTCATCGCGCCGAGCGAGTTGACGTAGTCCTCGCTCTTCATGAGCTCCCACAGTCGCTCGGCACCCAAGCGCGCCATCGTGTGCTCGACAACGACGGACCCGCGCAGACGCTGGACATCGTCGGTGGTGTAGGGGCGCTTGATTCCGTTCCAGCGCTCGTCGGAAAAGTTCAGGGCGGAGGTCGTCTTTGGCTTGAGCTCAGTCATGGTGTTTCTCCAAACGGCCAAGGGGCCTACAGCGTCGTGATGTGGTCGTACGCGACCAGGGTCAGGAAATCAGGGAGTTGTTCGGCGGTGCAAATCTGCTCGAAGAGCGTGCGCGCCAAGGGAAACTTGCCGCCGCTAAACCGGGCCTCGCCGACTTCAGCGGCGATGGTGACGAGCTCCTCGTCGATCGTGGAGGTCAGTCGCTCGGCGGTGACGGGCGAGCCTCCAATGTCGACGCCGTGCCGGACCCACTGCCACACCTGGGTTCTCGAGATCTCTGCCGTCGCCGCGTCTTCCATGAGGTTGTACAGGGGCACACAGCCGTTGCCCGCGAGCCATGCCTCCAGGTACAGGATGCCGACCCGCACGTTGTGCCGCAGCCCCTCGTCGCTGCGAGTGCCCGTCGGAACCGCCAGCAGGTCGGCGGCCGTCACGGGTGGTGCATCGCCCTCGCGGTCGATCTGGTTGTCGCCGGGCATGTGCGCGTCGAACTGCGCCTTGGCGATCGGGATGAGTCCCGGGTGGGCAACCCAGGTGCCATCGTGGCCGGCCTTGGCCTCGCGCTCTTTGTCGGTCTTGACCTTGGCCAGGGCCGCGTCGTTGGCCGCGGCGTCGCCCTTGATTGGGATCTGCGCCGCCATGCCCCCCATCGCGTGGATTCCCCGTCGATGACAGGTCTTGATCACCAAGCCCGTGTACGCCGCCATGCACGGCTGGGTCATGCCCACCTGGCTGCGGTCGGGCAGGACGGCGTCGGCGTGGGCGCCCACCGTCTTGATGAACGAGAAGATGTAGTCCCAGCGCCCGCAGTTGAGCCCGGCCGAGTGCTCGCGAAGGGCGTGCAGAATCTCGTCCATCTCGAATGCGGCGGGAAGCGTCTCGATAAGGACGGTGGCGCGGATGGTGCCGCGTGGGATCCCCAGCGCGTCCTGGGCGGCGCAGAAGATGTCGTTCCACAAGCGCGCCTCGTGATGGCTCTGCAGCTTGGGGATGTAGAAGTACGGCCCCGTGCCTCGGGCCACCAGCTCCGCGGCGTTGTGGAAGAAGTACAACCCAAAGTCGAACAACGAAGCGGGCACGGGCGCGCCGTCGACGTGCATGTGCTTTTCGAGCAGATGCAGGCCGCGGGGGCGGACCATGAGCGTTGCCAGTGATTCGGCGGGCTGCAGGGCGTACTGCTTGCCCCGCGCTTCATCGACGAACGTCAGCGTGTGGCGGACGGCGGCGTACAGGTGGTGCTGGCCCTGTACCTGATTGACCCATGTCGGGGAGCAGGAGTCCTCGCAGTCGGCCATGAACACGTTGGCGCCCGAGTTGAGCGCGTTGATGATCATCTTGGCGTCGATGGGCCCCGTGATCTCGACTCGACGGTCGCGCAGATCCTTCGGAATAGGTCCAACCTTCCAGTCGCCCGCGCGAATGTCGGCGGTCTCGGGCAAAAACCGCGGGAACTCGCCGCGATCGTAGCGGGCCTGCGCCTCGCGACGCGCCTGCAGGAGCGCTTCGACGCGCGGTCGGAATTGGACGGTCAGCGCTTCGACAAAGGCTAACGCCGCATCGCTCAGGATGAGGTCGTGGCCCTCGGTCGGCCCAAGCATCTGCACGTTGTTCGGCGTTGCGTTTGGGGTGGCGGGCATGCGCCGCTCCTCCCACTATTCGGACGCTCCGTCAATGGCCACAAACGCAGGTGAGCTAGCGCGGTCGGCCGTTCAGCGCGCGGTTGGTTTCGTGTCGGCGATGCCGTGGTAAAACCGTTCGCCGTATGCCCCCGACCCGCTTTGGTCTGTCTGCCCTGTCTGCGCTGTGCGCCGTTGGTCTGATGTTCGTGCTGACAGCGGGCGGCTGTAAAAAGTACCCGCAGTGCAGCAAAGACAAACACTGTCGCGCTGAGGCGGGCGAAAAATGCGTCGCGAACGTGTGCCAAAACTGCACCGAAGACGCGGAATGCCAAGCCCGCACGCCCGACGGTCAAGCGGCGTTTACGTGCAACGGTGGTCGATGCGGTCCGCCGCCAACAACCGGGCCCGAAGCCGCGGGCGGGGGCGAAGAGGGCGACCCGTGCGCGCAAAGAACCGACTGCCTTGGCGGGCTCGCGTGCACACAGGGCAAGTGCTCACTGTGTGCCTCCGACACCGATTGCGCGCCGGCCACATGCAACGTCTACAGCAACCGTTGCAGCCCTGAGGGGTCCTGCGAGAGCGATGAGCAATGCGCCATCGACGAGATCTGCGACGGGGGAATGTGCGTGTTTTCGGGGGACCTGGGCGACCCGACGGGCCCATGTGGTCTCGACGCCGTCTACTTCGCGTTTGATAGCGCCGAGATGACCCCAGAGGTTCGGGACGAGGTCACGGCGGCGGCCGAGTGCATCGAGCAGCACGATGTGCTGGTCTACCTCGAAGCCCACGCGGACTCGCGCGGGACCGAGGAGTACAACATCCTGCTCACCGAGGACCGCGGCAAGCGGGTCAAGGATTTGCTGGTCGATCTGGGTGTCGACGCGACTCGGCTGCAGGTGATCGCCAAAGGCGACCTCCAAGCGCAGGGCAACACCGAATCTGACCGCGCCAAGGATCGCCGCGTGCAGTTCATCTGGTCGTCGCCGCCAGTGGAGAACGGCGATGCAGGCGACGCTGACGGCGGGAACAGTGCAGTTGGCGACGGCGATAACGCAGCTGATGCCGGCTGAAAACGGGCGGTTTTTTTAGGCGTCCCAAGGGACGCGTCGGGCGCTGTCGAGAGGATGGGGACCGACGCCCTTCGCCGAGGACTGAGACCGCGCGGATACACGCGGCGCTCGGCGGGACGAGCGCCCGTCCAGCGCTCGGGCGGCATCCCTGCGATGCCCCACAACGTCAAAACCGCAGCGGCGACGCCGGCTGCGGTGACGGTCTCGAACTCTGTGTCCGTGGCGGCGCGCTAGTCGAGCAGCGACTGGAGCTCGGTGACGGCGAGATCCTTCTCTTCGACCTTGGTGGCGTTGACCGCCTTGCGGATGACCCGCTCCCACTGGTCTTCGGGCAGGTCGTCCTTCATCTCGATCAGCAGCTCCAGCACGTCCTCGTCGTTTAGGGTGTTGAAGATCATGTGACCGTCGTGCTGCAAGAGCGACTTGAGGCCCTTGATGTACGTGCCCACACTGCCGGGCTCCTTGTCCTCGCGCTTTTCGCTGATGCGACGGCGCTTCTCGACGCGTTTGAGCTCCCGTTCGATGCGTTCTTTGTCGTTGCGTTTCATGAGAACCTCGCTCCAGTGAGCCCCCGCGGAGTCGCCAGCGGGTGGTCGCCAGCGTGATGGAGAGTGTGGGCCGCAGAACCGGCCCCCCTCAGTGCGCGCGGGTCGTACCACACCCGGGGCCGAAGGACACGTTTGGGCTTGTCTACGTCGTTCCGTACGCCCTCAACGGCGCGGGAAGCCCCGTTCTGCCGCCGTGCGCGGTTTTGTACTGCGGTATGGACCTGACCGCGCCGCACGCGGCGCCGGAGACCGAGTACGGCCCAAGCCCACGAGGCGACGAAGAGGTAGCGCTAGCCGCCGTCGTCGGCGGGGGCGTCGTAGACGGCGAAGTCCAGCAGCGAGGACACCTCGCGGTCGGTCACCGTCAGATCGAGGACATTGATCACGATGACGGCATCTTCGACATCGAAGGCGTCATAGTTGATCGTGCTCCCGACCGAGTCCGCCAGCGCGCTGCGGAACGTGTCGATGAGGTCCTGGTTCTCGTCGACCAGCTCCTCCTCTTCAAGGGCTTGCAGGCCGCTGCCCTCGCCTTCGATGAGGGTCGCGCCGCCCGCGGCAACTCGAAAGCCCTTCCGGTTCTCGGTGACGGCCAACGTTAGAGGCATCGCGGCGCGAACGTTGCCGCAGTAGCCGTCGGCGATACGCCAGACATTGAACTCCGAGTCGAGCTGGGTGGCACCCGCTTCGTTGCCGACCATCTTGTCCAGCGTCACCGCGTAAATGCCCGCAGGATCAGCGTTACCGTCCTCGTTGTAGCGTCGTGGGATCGACCCTTCGGCGAGCATCCTGTGGCTCATCGACAAGAACAGCTGTGAGTCGAACATCACGGCCATCGGAACGTCGTCGGGCAGGGGCGCGTCGAGATCGAGTCCGGCGCTGGCGGGCAGCTGCAGGTTGGTTTGCATGCCCAGTGCGAGCTTGTTGTGCTCGGGGTAGACCAGCAGCTCGCGTGCGAGCAGGCGGATGTTACCGCCGCCGATGTTCCACGAGCCGATCGACAGCAACTCGAGCTGCCCGAATTCATCCTGCAGCTGCTCGGTGAGCAGGACCTTGATGGCGCCCGCGTACTGCTCGTGCTCCGCCGACGAGAAGCCGTAGACCGCGAGCTCCAATTCCTCGATTTTCACGCTGCCGTAGTCGGCGATGAGGCGGGTCTGACCCAGCGCCTCATCGGCCTCGAGGACGAGAGGCACCGAGAGGTCGACCGCACCAAAGCCCGTCGACAGAGGCTGGCCCGCGTTGAGGAGCTGGACTTGAAACTCCAAGGAGAGCAGCAAGCAGTTGGGGCAGTCGGGTAGCTCGCCAAACCGGATGACGGGATCGCCCTCGGGCTCGAAGTCGAACGTGGCGGGCCCGAACGGGAGCTGCCCCGTGAACGGGATCTCAGCGTCGTTGAACTTCTTTCCGAGCAAGCGATTGACGCCTTCTTCGGTGAGCTGGAACGCGACGGGGTAGGGGCCGGCTTCGGGCACCGGTGTCAGCAGAGGAAGCTCCTCGGCCTCCATCTGCTTCCGGAATTTCGTGGATTGGTTGTCGCAATCGATCGGCAGGTCTTCCCCGCGGCACCCCGTCATCGCCAGAGCTGCGGCGACAAGGCCGGCGGCCAGGGGCGCAACGGAGGAGGTCGAGACGCGATCAAAAGCCATGATGCCTTCATCATGTCTTCAAGCCGCCCCAGACACAACGACGCGCTTTTGGAGCCGCGACGGCGCCCTGTGCGGTCCCGCAGGGAGCGACGGCCGGAGATTCCAGGCCGCTTGCGCCAGTCCCTGCCTCGCTTTTTCGGAGGCGTAGGGGCGGTGACCGCGGAAACGGGCTTCGTGCCTACGCGAGAAAGCTGCTACGGTGCGCCCGATGTCGACCGCGCGCGCGTTCCGACTCGGGGCAACGGTCCTGGTGACCGGCCTGCTGACCCGTGGTTGCTTCGACTCGGACCAGGTGGTCGTCACGGCGGGTAGCTCCTCTACGACGAGCGCCAGCACCACAGGTTCGGCGACGACCGCGGTGCCCACCACGACGGGCGCCAGCAGCACCGGTGAGCCTGCACTAGAGACCTGTCGCGACACCGTAGCGTGCGCAACCGCCTGTCTGTTCACGATGTCGGGCGGGGGAGCGTCTCAGATCGATCTCATCTTCACGTGCCTCCTGGAGTGCGAGCCAAGCTCGGTCCCCGAGGCGATCGATGTTTTCAATCTCATTGAGTGCGTGACCCAGGACTGCATCGACCGCAAGCAATGCGACATCTTGCTCCCGGAGGAGAACACAAGCTCCAGCGGTGGCGAATCGAGCAGCAGCGACGGGGGAAACTCCAGTTCGAGCGATTCCGGCGGGTCGAGCAGCTCGGGCAGCTCAAGCAGCTCAAGCAGCTCAAGCGACGGAGGCAGCTCGAGTGGCGGTCCCTCGGTCAACCCGACCGAGCAGTGTCTCACTTGCCTCCTTGGGGGCTTGGGCACACCCGACAGCACCCTGGACCCAGAGTCGGGCTGCTACGACGAAGCCGTCGCGTGCATGTAGGCGTCCGAGATCTCCGCCACGCGAGCGCGGGGCGCAGATGATCAGCGATGGCCCCAGGCGTGGGCTATCGCGTCGGCCTGAGCTGCGATAGTTAAGTGTCCACCGATGTCGCGTCTTGCTTCCTTGATGCTTGCGGGTCTCGTTGCGCTACCGTTTACCGGGAGCGAGGCCTTCGGCGCAGAGCCCACCGCCGCCGATACCGACGGCGAAGCGCTCTCCAAGCGAGAGCAGCGCAAGGCGGACCGACGCAAGCAGATCGAGGTCGAGCGCACCAAACCGTGGATCCGACGGTGGGAGCCGCAGCGGCATCTGGTCGAACTCGGCTTGTACGGCGGACTGTTTGTCCCCTCGACCGAGCACGATCTGTACGACCCGCGCACCGCCCCGCCCGATCCTTTCTGGTCGGTGGGCGGCGAGGCCGGAGCGCGCGCCGCCTACTTCCCGTTGCGCGTGCTCGGCATTGAGGGCGAGTTCGGCGCCAACCTCTTGCGGCAACGCAACCTGACCAATGACCCCGTGTTCGTCTACGGCGTCCGTGGTCACGCGATTTTGCAGATGCCCGTGTACCGGGTGATTCCGTTCATGCTCGGCGGCTACGGAATGCTGGGGGTGAAGAGCCAGCTCGTCATCTTGGGCAACGACAAGGACCCCGCGTTTCACTACGGCGCTGGTGTGAAGATCAACATCCTGCGGTGGATGTCCGCGCGTGTTGAAGCGCGCCAGATCGTGACGGCTGCCGAGGCGCTGCAAGACAGCGGCACCTTCCATTTCCAGATGCTCGCAGGCCTCTCGGGCGTGCTGAACCGACGGCTGCCCGAGGTTCCGCCCGAGCCACGGCCTCCCGAGGACCCAGACCGCGACCGCGACGGTCTCGAAAACGACGTCGACCAGTGTCCCGACGACGCTGGCCTGGCGCCGACAGGCTGCCCCGACTCCGACGGCGACGGGTTTGTCGACAAGGTCGACGCGTGTCCGGAAGTTCCGGGCGTCGATCCCGACGGGTGCCCGATGAAGGACACCGACAACGACAAGATCGCCGACCTGGACGACCAGTGCGTGTTCCAGCCCGAGACGGTGAACAACAACGCCGACGAGGATGGTTGTCCGGACGATCTTCCGCCCAAGCTTGTGCAACTGCAGGACGAGCTGCGTGGCATCGAGTTCGACTTCGGCAAGGACACAATCCGCGCGTCGAGCACCGACGTGCTCGACGAAGCGGCGGCCGCCATGACGGAGTTCGCGCTCGTGAAGGTTCGCATCGTCGGGCATACCGACAATGTCGGCGACGCCGCAGCGAACCTCGAGTTGTCCAAGCGGCGCGCGATGGCCGTGAAGAAGTACCTGACGGACAAGGGGATCGACGCTGGTCGAATCGAGGCTGACGGGCAGGGCGACACCAATCCGGTGGCGACCAATGAGACTGAGGCGGGTCGCGCGACCAACCGCCGCATCGAGTTCGACATCACAGAGAATCCGCAGATGGAAGTCCCTCGCACGGACGGCTGAGTCCACCTGGGCACGCCCCGCGCGGCGCGACACACGCGTCGCCGGGAGCATCCGACAAACAGGGCTGTGTTCGCGAACCCAACCTAGGGCGCGGCGGGTATCCTTCGGTCCCCTGGATTCGATTTGATGTCTCGCAAAGCTCTGGCCCTCGCCCCTGTCCTCGCCGCCCTGACCCTCCCCTCGCAGGCCTCGGCTGGTGGCTCGCAGTTTCAGGAGGTCCCGGGTGCGCTCGATCCTCAGCAGTGCGGTGGAGGCAACTGCTGGACCAATCACATGCGGATGACCGACATCGATGGTGACGGTGATCTGGATGCGATCATGGTCAACTACGCGGACTTCTTCGGCGGTAACAACTCGCCGCAGGCGTTGCAGTTTTATGAGAACGACGGGGCCGGTGGCATGACGAGCGTGTCGGCCACCGCGGTCGGCAACCTAGAAACCAACGCGCACCAGATCTGCATCGGCGACGTGGACGGCGACGGCGCGGGCGACATCTACGTGCCCGATGGCACGGGCACGATGGACCGGCTGATGATGAACGACGGGGACGGCGTCTACACCGACGAGGGCGGCGCCCGGCTCCCTGCGCAGACGCCCAACAGCGGGGCGTGCCGATTCGGTGACCTCGACGGTGACGGCGATCTCGACCTCGTGGTGGCCACGGGATACTCCGGCGGCAACACGGGATTGCTGCTGTATGCCAACGATGGCACGGGCGTGTTCACCGATGTCGCTGGGGCGTTCTCGGGGGCCATCAGCGGAAACGACATCGATGACATCGAGATCTTCGACGCGGACCGCGACTTTGACCTGGATGTCTTCGCCAACGCCCACGGGGGCGGGGCGGGCGGCTTGTTCCTCAACGACGGCTCCGGAGCGCTGGCGGGCGCACCGTTTCCCCCGCCTGGGCCGGGGTCCAACTTCCACTACAACGCCGCGCCGTGTGATGTGGACGGCGATGGCGACCTCGACGTGTGGATCGACAATACGGGCGGCGGCTACAACGAGCAGCTGCTGCTGAACGATGGTGGCGGTGTCTTCTCCGATGTCTCCGCCGCGCAGGTCAGCGGGAACAATGGGGAGGACGACAACGGCGTCGTCTGTGCTGACATCGACAATGATGGCGACTACGACGCGGTCGTGTTGTCGCTGCAGAGCCCAGAGCGGTTCTTGGAGAACGACGGCGCGGGAACCTTCTCGTTTGTCGGCGGGGTGTTCCCGGGTGGGGTTGATTCCACGCTGTGGGGCGAGTTCGGCGACCTCAACGGCGACGGACGACTCGACCTGATTACCGCGGCGGGGGAGTTCGGCAACCAAGACAATCGGCTCTACCTCGGCGTCGAGGCCCAGCCGGTCGACGACCGGGCCCCGCAGATCATCGCCGTGCAGTCGGACGCATGGGACGAAGGCAGCGATCCTGTCGTTCGCTTTGCGGTTTCGGACCGCGCAATGTCCGATGAAGGTCCGCGGCTGGCGTCCGCAACCATCACGATTGAGGCGCCGAATGACGCCACAATCGAAGCCACGTTTGTGGGCGGCGATGTGTTTTACGCCGCGCTCCCGACCGTGCCCGAAGGGGGATACACGTACCAAGCGTGCGCCGAGGACCGAACCGGCAATGTCGGGTGTTCGGACTCGGTGAGCATTACGCGTGGCGGACCCGGGGGCAGCGACACCGGTGGCGATGAAAGCTCTGGCGGCGCGGCCGATGACACAGGCGACGACGCGGTGGGCACAGACGGCGGCCCAGACGGCGGGCCCGGGGGCAGCGATGGAACCGTGCCCACGGGAGGTTCCGGCTCCGATGGCACGGGCGATGGCGGCGCCAACGACGGTGACGACGATGGTTGCTCTTGTCGGTCGACGGGGTCCGCAGGCTGGGCGCTGTTCCTGCTGGGGGCGCCGCTGCTGCGTCGCCGTCGGCGCGCGTAGCTCCGGCGTCTCGGCCCCGCTGCTGATTTATCGCACTGTGGGTCCCCAGCGCCCACCGGCCTACAGCGGCTCAGGTTCGACAACGTACTTTGTGTGAGGACGGTGGGGCGGATGACGCCAAACAGCCTTCCATCCCAACCCATGCGACTGTGCAGGGGGGCCGGTAGTTGTGTAGGGAGCGCTTCGTGCCCTACTGTGAGATCGAGATGACACGCCCACTTGGATTATCGAGCGTATGCGGATTGCTCGGCGCGAGTCTGTTGTTGGGCTGCCCTGACACCAAGCAAGCTGAACCAACAGCGGGTACGACAACCGGCATTGGGCCCGGTACGGGCGGCGACGATGGGGCCGACACCGCGGACGAAACCGGGGCCGATGATGGCCCCACCGGGTCCGGGGCGTGCACGAACAACGACGACTGCGCACTCCTGCCCGGGCTCGAAGAGTGCGACACCGACGCGGGAACGTGCGTCGGATGCTTGGACGATAGCCACTGCGAAGGCGATCTTGTTTGCAACGGTGATCAGCTCTGCGAGGGATGCGACAGCGCCAGTGATTGTCCGCTGGGCACGACGTGTGCGGGCGGCGTGTGTGCGCCAGGTTGCGACGACGGACAGCCGTGCCCCACCGATTTCGCCTGCTGCGCAGATCAGTGCGTTGCGCTGAACAGCAACACGGACTTTTGCGGGGACTGCGAGACGGCCTGCAACCTCGACGGGGCCGTCGCTGCGTGCGACGCGGGCGAGTGCGCCATCGAGGAGTGCGCCGAAGGATTCACAGACTGCAACGGCATCGTCGCCGATGGGTGTGAGACCGAGGGGTCGTGCAGCTGCATCCCGAGCGAGGTGCAGGCTTGCTACACGGGTTCCAAGGACACACGAAACGTCGGGGCGTGTGCCGACGGCGAGCAGACTTGTAACGACGACGGCACGGCATTTTCTGCGTGCACGGGCGACATCCTACCGACCGACGAGGTCTGCGCGGATGCCATCGACAATGACTGTGACGGCGAAGAAGACGAGGACGTCGACGAAGACGGCGACGGATTCACGACGTGCGGCGGTGATTGTTGCGACGTGCAAGGGCCAGACTGTCTTGGTCCCGAGCTCGTCAATCCTGGTGCGTTTGAAGCCCCAGACAATCGAGTCGACGACAATTGCAACGGTGTGGTCGACGAGGTCGATCCCGTGTGCGACGCCATGATCGATTCCAACACGGCCGACCCCGACGATTACGCTCGGGCGCTCGACCTGTGCGTGTTCACCGAGGAGTCTCCCAAGAACCCAGAAGATGCGACGTGGGGAGTCATCGAGGTCGCGCTCGAAACCGCCGACGGCACCCCAGGCGCCGACCCCGACTCGCGTTCCATTCGCGATGGGTTTGGCGACAACAACATCAATCAACTCGGCGACCGGTTGGTCGTCTTGTCCTCGGGCGCCGCGGCCGATTCCAACGACGTCAATCCGGGTCCGCAGGTCTACCAAGATGGGGTCGCGATGGGGCCCACGTCTGGCTTTCCGGCCGACTGGTACGCGGCCAACGGCAACAGTCTCCCCAATACGCCTGGCTGCCCTGACCCCAACGGCAACGAGGCGAACGACCCGATGATGTTGCGGATGCGGGTGCGCGTCCCCACCAACGCAAACTCGTTTACGGTGCAGATGTTCTTCTTCTCTTCGGAGTATCCGGAGTATGTGTGCACCGCGTTCAACGACTTCTTTGTCACGTTGGTGGACTCCACGGACGGTGAAAACCCAGCCGATGGGAACATCGCCGTGTACGACGACGGCGCCGTTCTGCACCCGGTTGGGGTGAACATCCTGCAGGCCGCTCCCGGGCTGTTCACGGAGTGCACGGACGGCGTTATCTCGCAGTGCGGGGATGACCAAGACAACTACCTTGGGTGCACGTCCGTCGCCGGCCTGGCCGGTACGGGCTACGACACCAGCGGCAGCACGCCGTTCTCGTGTAGCTACGCTGGGCAGTACGGCGGTGGCACAGGCTGGTTGACGATGAGTGGCAACGTGACGCCGGGCGAGATCATGGAGATCCGTTTCGCTATCTGGGACACCTCCGATGGCCTCTTCGATTCGACCGTGCTGCTCGATGCGTGGGAGTGGTCGGTGCAAGCCTCAGAGCCCGGCGTGACCCCAGGCTGAGATGGGGCTGCTCGCGGACGAGACGGCCGAGCACCTCGGCGCCAACGTGCGTGCGCTTCGTGAGGCGCGCGGCCTGACCCAGCAGCAGATCGCCAAGGCGGCGGGCGTTCCGCGGCCGACGTGGGCAAACCTGGAGTCGGGCGCGGCGAACCCAACCTTGTCTGTGCTCGTGCGGGTGGCGGCGGGCCTTGGGGTGACGCTCGAGGAACTTGTCGGGGCGCCCCGCGCCTCCGTGAAGCACTACCGGGCGGCCGATCTCCCGCTGCGCAAACGCGGGAAGGTCACGGTGCGGCGCCTGCTACCGGACGCGCTTGCGGGCCTCGAGCTTGAGCGTATGGAGCTTGCGGCCGGCGCGTCGCTCGCCGGGGTCCCGCACCTGCCGGGGACCCGTGAGTATCTGACGTGCGAGTCGGGGCAGCTGGAGCTTGCGGCCGCAGGCAGCCGCTTTGTGCTGGAGCCCGGCGACGTTGTTGTGTTCCGCGGCGACCAGGCCCACGGGTATCGCAACCCGACGCGGGGCAGGGCGGTCGCGTATTCGGTTGTTGCGCTGGCCGGCTAGGCCGCCGGCCGTTTTGTCACCGCTGGCTCGACCTGCACAGGGTGGCTGCTATGCTCCGCGCCGTGCCCACGATGGATATTGGGGTTGGGGTGATAGGTCGTGGGTTGGTAGCGGTCACGGCAGCGGCGCTGATGGCGTTGGTGGGCGCGTGCGACGGTGCAGAGCAAGCCACGCCCGAACCGGAAGCACCCCCAGCAAAACCCAAGGCCGTGGCGCCTGCGCCGACGGCCCCGCCAGCCCCACCCGCGGAGCCGACCCCGGAGCCCGCCCCGCGGCCCAAGACCCTAGCTTCGATGGAAGAGGCGCTCGCCAAGGCGGCGGAGATCCACATGGAGCATCGCACCACTGCGTTTTGCGGGTGTCGCTACGCGGCCTCGGGGCGCGTGTCACCCGCCTCGTGTGGGTACAAAACGCGGGCCGACGAGAAGCTGGCCAAGTACGTGCAGTGGGCCCACGTGGTGCCGCCCAAGGACTTTGGTGCGGGGCGCGAGTGTTGGACACAGCCGCTGTGCAGCGCACCAGACGGAAGCAAGTTCCGTGGGATCGAGTGCTGTCAGCAGGTCGATCCGGAGTTTGCGGCAATGCGCGCCGACCTGCACAACATCGTTCCTTTTGTGGGCGAGGTTGCGACAGACCGCTCCAACTACGCGTTTGGTGATGTCGAGGGCGAGCCGCGGTTGTACGGATCGTGCGATCTTGAAATCGACCGAGACCTTGGGCGCGTCGAGCCGCCGCCCGAGGTTCGCGGAGACGTTGCGCGGGTCTACTTCTACATGGCCGAGGCCTACCCGGGCGCACTGACCCTGACGATGGATCAACTCGCGCAGCTCAAGGGCTGGGCCGCCGAAGACCCCCCGGACGAGTGGGAGGCAACTCGCGCTCGCGCCGTGGGGGCCGTGCAGGGGATGTCGCCCAGCTGGCTTGGCGATGGGGCGAGCGCGGCTCCAGCTCCCGCAGGGGAGCCGACGCCGGCTGACCCCGCCGTCAAAACGGATGCCAAGCCCGCGCCCGCGGATGCCAAGCCCGCGCCCGCGGATGCCAAGCCCGCGCCCGCGGATGCCAAGCCCGCGCCCGCGGATGCCAAGCCCGCGCCCGGCAAGACTGTGGCGGCCGAGGTCAAACCAGGGGCAGCGGGGTCCGGTGCCCCACCGGCCGTGCCTGGGAGCACCGCGGAGGCGAAAGCCGTCGAGGGGGCGGCCGCGGGCTGAGCCGCGCTAGAACTTCATACCGAGCGCGACGCCAGCCGTCTTGGGGCCGAACATCGGGGCCACACGGACCTGGCGTGCGCGGATCTTCTTGCGGCGGCTGAAGCCGACGCCGAGCAGGGTTGCGCCAGCCGCGAGGCCTGCAACGCCAAACGCGATGCCGCCGTAGCCGACTGAGGCCGCAGCCTCACCCGGAGCCGCGTCTGGGTCGAGATCCTCATCGTCGATCGGATCGGCCGCGGCGCTCGTGCCGAAGCCACCCGCGGCCACAAACAGCGCGAGGATACCCACCGCACCGACGACGTAGCCGGCGATGATGAGGTTGTCGGCCTTTTTGGACTCCGCGGCGAGCTTCTGATTCTCGGCCAGTGCTTCTTTGTCGACCTCGGCCGTGCTGCCGGTGTTCCACACGATTCCATCGACCGCACCAGAGCCGTAGCGGGCATCGGTCGGGGTACCGGGGTCGGCTGGCTCGGCGACGACGACCGGCTCAGGCTCAACGCCGCTCTCGGCCTGCTTGATCTTCTCTTGAAGCTCGCGGATGCGGGCGTTGGCCTTGTCGACCTCCGCCTTTGTCTCCGGCGTCTTCTTGTACATCTTCTTGTAGACGTCCACCCAGGTGCGGAGCAGCTGCTCTGCTTGGTGGAGCCGCACGACGTCGCGGTCCATCGCGTACGCCTTCTCCTGCGCCGTCGCGATGTTGTAGACCATGGCGTTCTTCACGCCGGGGGCATCGTCGGGGACTTTGCCGTATGCGCGCGTCCAGATGTCCGCGGCCTTGGCGAACTGACTGGTCTCAAAGAAGCTCTTGCCGTCGTCGTAGAGCCGGCGTGCCTCGTTGAGGTCTTTGCCCGGCTGCGCGGCGCTCTTTGCCTTTGCCTTCTTGCCGGGGCCTACCGCGAGGGCGGTGTTGGGCGTGACCGCGGCTGGGGCGGCGACGCAAACCGCGATACCCAGCGCGACAGCTCGCCCTAGCGAAGTCCTACAAACTGGATGGCAGCGCACGCAGTTACAATACCGGTAAAGGCGCCTTGTGACACCTTTGGTGCTGCGCGGCTGGGAGCCACGTCACACCAGCGCATCAAAGGTGGATCCGTGCACGCCGCCCGTGGATCAAAACGGCGCGCACAGATCGCGGGACTCACGCTCCGTACTGCTTCAGGGCTGCCTCGAGCCGTGGCAGCAGCACGTAGATGAACCCGGCCGCCAAGCCCGCGAGGCCAGCGAGCACCAAGAAGAAGCTCACTGGAGACAACGAGCTTTGGATCCCGCCAAAGAACCCCGAGAGGTTGTTGCCGAAGGCGGTCGCCATGAACCAGCCGCCCATCGCCAGCCCTGCCAGGCGCCTTGGGGTCAGCTTCGTGACCAGCGACAGTCCCATCGGCGAGAGGAACAACTCGCCGATCGTGACGATCGCATAAAAGCCCCCGAGCCAAAGCCCGGATACCTTTACCGCGCCCCCGTCGGACATCAGCCCCGCGACGGCCATCACCAGCAGAGACGCCGTGGTGAGGACCAGGCCGTAGAACACCTTTCGGGCGGTCGTGACCTCGCGTTTACGCGCGACCCTCCACGCAAAGAACATGACCACCAACGGGGTGAACATGACCACAAACAGCGCGTTGAGCGATTGGTACAGCTCAGGGTTGCCGACCGCGAGATACTTGCCGGGCGGTAACAGCTGCGGCGGCTTGCCGTAGCGCTCGCGGTACTTCTCGTAGATCGCCTTGCGGACGCCGTCGTCGACCAGATAGAGCCCGATCTTCTTGCCCTCGACCTCGCGCACAAACGCGACCTGCCGCAGGGCCTTGGCCCCATCGGGGACCATCACCTTGACGACCTTGGCCCCGTGCGAGTCCTCGGATTCTTCGACGGTGACCACCCCGTCTTCGTAGACGCTGGTCGCTCGTGGCGCCCAGGGCTCGGTCGACCCATCGGCCACCTCGACTGCGGTGACGTCGTCGGTCGCCGCGACGACGGCCGCGACGGTCGTCTCGTCCATGCGTTGCTGGCCGTACATCCGCGCGCTGCTGGTCTTGTCGACGATCAGCAAGCTGCGAGGGTCAGGGCGCGGGACGTCCTCACCAGCATTGGCGTAGTACGACGGCAGCGCCTCCTGCTCGAACTTGGACGGCAGCATTGGGATCTCGCGATCGGTTGAATCGCGCGCCCACTGCGTCATGGCGCTGCCGTTGAGGTGCAGGATCATGAAGAAGGTGCCGCCCGCCACGTAGATCGGCAGCAAGGCCAGCAGGCCCGGTCGCTCCGTCGGTGCGGCGTTCTTACCCAAGCGAACGAAGAAGATGATGACGGGCACCATCCCGACCAAGAACCCAAAGACCGGGGGCTTCACGGGGAAGCCCGCGGGGAAGTACGCGGCGCCAAGGTAGGCCGCGATGACCCCGGTGACGAGCGCGGGCGCGAGGATCTTGGCCATGACGGCGCCAAATCCCAGGTCGTCGGCACCGATCTCGGGCCGTCGGTCGGCCTTCTCGAGTGTCTTCCAGCTCAACAGCAGCAAGAAGAACGCGATGATGAGTCCAAAGCCGGCCACGCGGAACGTCCACAGCCAGCCGTGGTCGTTGCGGATCCACGAGGACAAGAACGAAGCGATGAACGCCCCGATGTTGATCCCCATGTAGAAGATGTTGAAGCCCGCGTCGCGCTTGGGGTCGCCCGGCTCGTAGAGGTTGCCGACCATCACGGAGATGTTCGGCTTGAAGAACCCGTTTCCGATGATCAGGCTGACCAGGCCGACAAGGAAGTAGCTCGAGCCGGGCACACTCATCAGCAGGAGCCCGGCCGCCATGAAGATCGCCCCGATGGCAACGGCCTTTCGGTACCCCAAGTAGCGGTCGGCAAGCATGCCGCCGGGGAACGGGGTGAAGTACACAAACGCCAGGTACAGCCCGTAGATCTGGTTGCCGTCGGCAGGCGAAAGCCCCAGGCCGCCACGCTCAAAATCGGTCGTGTACAGCAGGAGAATGTTGAGCATCGTGTAGAACGCGAGGCGTTCCCACAGCTCCGTGAAGCACAGCTGGAGCAGCCCCTTGGGATGCCCTTTCTTCGTTGTTCCGGTCACGTGATTCGTTCCTGCCCAGCGCCATGGCGCGATAGCGGCGGGACTGTAACACCTCACGTCCGACAGGTTCGGCCCCGGCCCGGCCGCGATTGGGGCGATAAGCCGGGCCAGGACGCCCGCGGGGGCGGTTTGTTGCGGCGCGCGCCGGGCGGTTGGCGCGCGCGGGTGAGTCCGCGTACCCTCGCGCACCAGTGAGCGACAAGGAGGACTGCGCCAGCGCCATGCTGGACCATCGCTTTTTGCTGTTCACTGGCAAGGGCGGCGTTGGCAAGACGACGGTCGTCGCCTCGATGGCCCTGCAGGCCGCGCGGCTGGGCTATCGCCCGCTCGTGGTCGAGCTGGGCCACCGCGCCTCCATGCGCAGCGTGTTTCGGGCGTCGGAGATAGGTTACGAGCCGAGCGACGTCGGTCACGGCGTGTACGCGATGAGCGTCGACATCGACTTGGCGGTCATCGACTACATGGCGGACCACATCCCCAGTCGTCGGATCGCCAAGGCCGTCGTCCAAAACAAGGTGCTCGAGCGGCTGTTCAAAGCGATGCCGGCGGTGGGTGAGATCGCGACGGTCAACGCCTTGCGTCGGCAGCTTCGCGCCCAGGCTGCGGATGGCACGCCCAAGTGGGGTCCCATCTTCGTCGACCTGGACGCCACGGGGCACGCGATGATGTTTCTCGAGCTGCGCAACGTCGTCGGCGGATTGATGGGGGCGGGGCCGATGCGGCAGCTGATCGACGAGGTCGCGGAGATCTTCGCAGACCCGGCGCAGACCCTGCTGAACCTGGTTACGCTCCCCTCGGAGCTGCCCGTGACGGAGACCGCCGAGCTGTACGATCGCGTGGCTGAGTCCGGCGCGGTCACGTTTGGTCGGCTGTACGTCAATCGGGTCCCCGCGACCGACATGCCCGCGGGCTGCGAGGCCGACATCGACCGGATCCTCGCGCTGGCTCGCGAGGCCGGCGACACCGAGCTCGTGGCGGACGCCACCTACGCGCGACGGGCGGTGACCGATCGAACTCGAGCCGAGGCGTTGATCGAGCGGCTCCGGGCACGTGTGCCCGTGGAGATTGTGGAACTCCCGCAGCGCTCCGCCGCCCGACTTGAAATCGCTGACCTGATGCACATGGGGGCCTTGGCGCTGTCGTTGGAGGACGCATGAGCCTGCACGAGCTGTTGGTCAGCCAAAAGCTGATCGTGTGCGTGGGCCCGGGTGGGGTCGGCAAGACCACCGCATCGGCTGCGATTGGCTTGGCCGCCGCGCGAGCGGGGCGCAAGACGCTCGTCTTGACGATCGACCCGGCGCGGCGTCTGGCCGATGCACTCGCGCTCGATGGTTTGGACGACGCAAGTCAGCGGGTACCGACGGAGACGTTGGGGGAGGGCGCCATTGCGGGCGAACTGCACGCCGCGATGGTGGACACGGGTCGCAGCTTCGACTCGCTGATCGAGCGGGTCACCCCGGATCCGACCGCGCGCAAGCGAATCTTGGACAACCGCGTGTACCAGGCCGTCTCGCGCTCGCTGTCGCGCTCGCACGCCTACGTCGCGATGGAGCGCCTGTACCACGCGATGAACAGCGGTGAGTACGACTTGGTTGTGCTCGACACGCCACCCGCCCGCAACGCCATCGACATCCTCGATGCACCGTCACAGCTGGCGAGCTTTTTGGATGGGCGGGTCGTCAACTGGTTCCTGCCCGACCAGGGCGACAAACCCAAGGGGCTGGGCGCTCGACTTGTTGCGCGGGGCGGCAAGGTTGCCACCCAGCTGCTGGGCCGCATCACGGGAAGCGAGCTGCTCGACGGGATCATCGATTTTCTCGTCGCGTTTGCGGAGCTTCGAGAGGGCTTCGGCGAGCGTGCCGCGTCGGTGGACGCAACGCTGCGCGCCGACGACACCGCATTTGTGCTGGTGAGTTCGGCACACCCTTCGGCCGCCGACGACGCGGGCTGGCTCCGCGACGACCTCGAGCGCCGTAACGTGCAGGTCGACGCGACGGTGTTCAATCAGAGCTACATCGCGCTGCGTCCGGGGGAGCCGCGCACGGTGGTCAACGGGCTCTCGCAGGCCGCTGATGCCGATTTGGACGCGCTGGGGGCGGCCGAGCTGCAAGGGCTCGCCACGTCGATGCGTGCCCTCCGAGTCGAGGCGGCCCGTGACAACCAGCGCTACCAGGAGATCGTCGACGGCCTCAGCGCCGAGCTGCCCACCGCGTGCACCGTTGTCCGCGTTCCGCGGCTCAACGAGGAGGTTCGCGACCTCCCCTCGCTGCTACAGCTCGCCGAGTTCCTCCTGTAGCGTTCGTCGGCGGACGGTCGGCGGAGCAACGTCGGTCTTGTCGCGGGCGACGACAAGCGCGCCGTAGTATCCATCCGGCACGGCCAGCGGGAGCAGCCACCAGCGGGCGGCTTGGTCTGCGTCAGGGCGGGTCTGCGCGAGCCGGGGCGGCTGGCCGGGTGCTATCGCGATATCGAAGCTGGATAACGGCATGACCAGCCCCATCCCGTGCGCCTTGATGTACGCCTCTTTGGCGACCCATGTGCCAAAGAACGTGCTCAGCTTGTCCGCTGCGGTCGCCCCGAGGAGGGCTCGTTGTTCGTGGCTGGAGAACACATGTCGTGAGACGTCGTCGTATGCGACGTTGGATCGTACCTGCTCGATGTCGACGCCCAGCGGTCGCCCCCGGCTCACCGCGACCAAGGCATGCTCGCCGCTGTGGCTGAGGTTGAACTCGACCCCGCCCGCGCCGCGAATCGAGGGCTTGCCGTGTGGCCCCGTGTCGAACTCGAGGTCGGACGCCGCGACGTCCGGAATGTGATGGGCGAGGAGCCGCCGCAGGCCAGCATGCGCGACGACGTACGCGTCGTGGAGATGCGAGAACACAAAACGCTCGGCACGCGCGCGCTCCTGGGTGGAGAGTAGCTCTTTGGAGCGTGCCACGCCGTCGGGGCGCGCGCGGAGCCGGAGCTGCCAAACGTCGACGACAAGAGGCGTACTTTTGAGCGGCGCAGCCACGTTCTCCCGTACTATTGCACCCGTCTTGGCGGCGCGCGATTGGAGCTTGTTCGGCCTGGCGGCTCTCGTGATTGCCGGCTGCGCCGCGCCTGGCGACGGCACCGTGCCGCCCGCCGAGGCGGCCCCCGAGCCCGCCCCGCGAGCGTCGCCGTGCCACGTCGACGCGCCCGAGACGCTTGCGTCCTGCGTCGACAGGAGCCGCATCGTTGCCGACATTGAGCACGTCGCTCGGATGCGTCCGCCAGGATCGGTGCAGTGGACGCGGGTGCAACGCAGGTGCGCCGAGGTCTTTGAAGCGAGTGGGTTCGACGTCAGCCTGCATCGGTTTGGCGGTCGGGCGCCCGGGGTGAACGTCATCGGAGTGCGCGGGGGGCTGTCGCAGCCCCAGTCGCGGGTCATCGTCGGCGCGCACTACGACCACATCCCCGGTTGCCAAGGGGCCGATGACAACGCGACCGGCGTTGCGGCGGTCCTGGAAGTGGCTCGCGTACTTGGCCCCGCGCCCACGGCACGCACGGTGGTCGTCGCGTGCTGGGATCAGGAGGAGGTCGGGTTGGTCGGGTCCCGTGCTTGGGTTGCGGGGCCGATGCGAGCCGCTCCGACGCCGCGCGTGTACTTCAACTTCGACGGCATCGGGTTCGTGGATCACCGGCCTGGATCGCAAGCGATCCCCACGGGGTTCGGAGTGCTGTTCCCAGCAGCGGTCGAGCGGCTCGAGGAGCACGAGCTGCGGGCGGATTTCATCGCGGTTGTCTCGGACACGCGCGGGGAGCCGTTCGCTCGCGATATCGAACGACACGCGGCCAAGCTCGAGCTGCCGGTGGCCGTCCTCACGGTCCCGGATCTCGTGCGTCAGTCGCATCTCGTCGTCGACTTGCAGCGCTCGGATCACGCGCCGTTTTGGGATGCGGGGGTACCCGCGGTGATGCTCGCGGACACGGCGAACTTCCGCTCACCCAGCTACCACTGCCTTGAGGCGGCCGATACCGTCGACACGCTGGACCTTGGGTTCGTGACGCAGGTGGTCACCGCGTCCGTGTTTGCTGTCGCCGCGGCCGCCCGATAGAGCGGCGTTACTCGCGCGGGACGGACACAAACTCAGCCGGACCCATGAATTGGGGGGCTTGAAGGCGTTGCCTGATTTGTGAACCAGGACACACCCGGTTGGCTCGGAGACCGTGTTGTGCGCGCGATTGTCCGGTAGACTCTGCGGTGAAGGATCCTGTGACCCGACTCCATTGAGGACCGGGCCCGCGGAACGTCCCCCCCTTCGCGCGAAAGCCTGGAACTCGCCGCCATGAACACACTTTTTCGAGGTGCCGGACCCCATCCCGCACCAACGCTCGCGGTCCTTTCCCTGGCCGCATCGGTAATCCTCCCCACCTCCGCCGGAGCTGCTGATCCGCCCGAGCGCCCCGCGACTTGGGACATGACGCTGGATGAGCTGCGTGCCGAAGGACTGGGCCAATACCGCGGCGACCCCGTCCCCCTGCCGCCCGGGGCACTCCCGCTCAAGCAAGGCGACGCTCCCAAAAAGGCGATGCGGGGCACCATCTTCGTGAACTTCGACGGCGAGATGCTCGTCTCGGGGATGGACGATTCCAAGACCAACCAGACCCAGATCCCCAACTTGGTCGGCGCGTTCGCGCCCTACGGAGAGGGCAACAAGCGGACGGCAGTCCTCCAGGCGGTGCTGGCCGACTGGATGCCGTACGACGTCCAAGTCACCCAGACCCGGCCGACGTCCGGCGAGTACACGATGAACATGACGGGCCCGACCAACCCGTTTGGCGGCGGCGTCTTGGGCATCGCGCCGCTGGACTGCGACGATCTTCAGACCCACAGCAACATCACGTACGCCTTCCACTCGGTCGACGACGAGTTCTCCGCTCCCATCACCGCGACGACGATTGGCCAGGAGGTGGCGCATTCGTACGGACTCGAGCACGTCGATATGCCCGAGGACATCATGAACCCCTTCAACGCGGGCGGGGACCCGTCGTTCATCGATGCATGCCTTCCCGTGGTCCAGGGCGGGAGCTGCCCCGCGCAGCATGAGCTCCACTGCGGCTCTCCGGTCTCGCAGAACTCGCACATGGAGCTGCTGACCTTGTTCGGCCCGGGCGTCCCCGACACCCAAGAGCCGTTCGTCACGATAACCTCGCCCCCCGACGGGTCGGTGCTTCCGGCGGATGCCGACTTTCAGATCGATGTCACCGCCAACGATGCCGACACCGCGATCGACAACGTCAAGCTGTTCAACCACGGCGAGGCTCTCGAGATCGATTTTTCCGAGCCCTACGGCTGGGAAGTCGGCAACGCGCCTGCGGGTGTGTACGAAATCTACGTCGAGGCGACGGACCTGGCGGGCAACGTCGCGCAGAGCCAGACGGTCACGGTGTTTGTCGGCGTCGCCGCGGACACAGGCGGCGACGAGAGCAGCGGCGATGGCGGCAGCAGCGGCAGCGACTCCGGGACGGGGGGGTCGGGCGGAGCCGATGACGACGACGGTGGCTGTGGTTGCCGTACCCAAGCGCCCGCAATGCCGCTCATGACGATGGCCCTGTTCGGCCTGCTGGGCCTGAACCGCCGACGACGCCCATTGGTCTGACCGGCCCCTGTGGGGCACAAACCACGCCCTGGCGCCTGTTCAGGGCCTCGGGTGGCGGTGCTATGCTCCGCGGCGATGGCGGGCGTGGAGCGGGGCACCGAGCATGAGACGTGGGTGGGGCGCGACCTCCCCAGACGCGAGGGGCAGGACAAAGTCACGGGTCGGGCGGCCTATGTCGATGACATGGCGATCGACGACTTGCTCTGGGGCGCGACCGTACGTTCGCCCCTGGCGCGCGGGACCCTCAAAGGACTGAAGTTCGGCGACGGCGTGCCTTGGGACGAGGTGACCGTCGTCACCGCCAAGGATGTGCCTGGGGTCAACGAGGTGCGGCTGCTCAAGTCCGACCAGCCACTGCTGGCCGACGGGGTCGTCAACCACGTCGAAGAGGCCGTCGCCCTCGTCGCACACCCCGACCGCGAGGTTGTCTTGCGCGCGGTCAAGGCGATCACCGTCGAGATCGATCCGCTGCCCGCCGTGCACTCCATCGCCGACGCGCTGGCGCCGTCCGAGGTCGTGTGGGGCAGCGACAACGTGTTTGCCGAGTACAACGTGGAGCGCGGTGATCCTGATGCCGCGCTTGCCGAGGCCGCGAGTGTGCTGACGGGCGAGTACTTCACGGGCGCGCAAGAGCAGATGTACATCGAGCCGCAGGGCATGGTTGCGCGTTGGGAAGACGGCGGCGTTACCCTGTGGGGGTCGCTGCAGTGCCCGTACTACGTGCAGGCTGCGGTCGCCCCGATGTTCGATCTGGCGCCCGAGCAGGTCCGCGTGGTGCAGTCGGTCACCGGTGGCGGGTTCGGCGGCAAAGAAGAATACCCATCGATCCTCGCGGGGCACGTCGCGCTGCTGGCCAAGGTGACGGGCAAGGCGGTCAAGATCATCTACGACCGCGTCGAGGACGTTGAGGCCACGACCAAGCGGCATCCGTCGCGCACCATCGTTCGCTCCTCGGTCGCCCCCGACGGACGACTGCTCGCGCTGGACATTGACTTCGTGATCGACGGCGGCGCGTACGTGACCCTGTCGCCCGTCGTGCTTTCACGGGGGACGATTCACGCAGCGGGGCCGTACCGCTGCCCCAACGTGCGCGTGCGCGCGCGAGCGGTGGCCACAAACTCACCACCCCACGGGGCGTTTCGTGGGTTCGGGGCGCCGCAGTCGATCTTTGCGCTCGAGCGCCACTTGGACCGCGTAGCGAAAGCACTCGAGATGGACCCGGCCGAGCTCCGTCGGGTGAACCTGCTCAGTCGTGGCGACGTCACGGCCTTTGGCCAGGAGATCAAGGAAGCGGTCGACCTGCCCGGGGTCCTCGATACCGCGCTTGCGCAGGCACAATACGCAGAGCGTCGCGCGGAGGCGGAGCGGTTCAACGCCGAGGGCGGTCCGCTACGCAAGGGCGTGGGGATCGCAGCGTTCTGCCACGGGTCGGGCTTCACGGGCGCGGGCGAGGTGCATCTGGCAAGCGTCGCCGACGTCGAGGTGACCGCCGCAGGCGCGCTGGTCGTGTTGGCGGCCAGCACCGAGATAGGGCAGGGCACCAACACGATCTTCACGCAGATGGCAGCGGATGCGGCGGGGGTCTCTCCCAGCCTGGTTCAAATAGCGCTGCCCGACACCAAGAACGTGCCCAACAGCGGGCCGACCGTCGCCTCGAGGACGACGATGGTCGTGGGCGGGTTGGTCACGCGGGCCACGGCGAGCATCGTCGGCAAGCTTCGGGCCGCGGGCCTGCTCGGCGATGCGTACGACGACGCGGCGTGGACTGACGCGTGCCGCGCGTACATCGAGGCCCACGGTGCGTTGCGCTGCTCAGCCAAGTACGAGCCGCCCGCGGGCGTGCACTGGGACGAAGCGAATTTTCGTGGCGATGCGTACGCGTACTACGCGTGGGCGTTCTACATCGCCGCAGTCACGGTCGATGTACGAACCGCCGAGACCACCGTCGACGACTTCGTCGCGGTGCAGGAGATTGGAAGCACCGTGAACCCGCACCTGGCCGAGGGCCAGATTCAAGGGGGCGTGGCCCAGGGGATCGGGTGGGCGCTGTACGAGGACGTCGTGTGGCGCGAGGGCAAGGTCGCCAACCCGCAAATGACCAACTACATCATCCCGACCGCGGTCGACACGCCGCCGATTCGGGTGACGTTTGCCGAACCGTTCTCGGACAACCCCGTGGCCAAAGGGATTGGCGAGCTTCCGATGGACGGCCCTGCGCCCGCGATCTTGTCGGCGGTCGCGATGGCGACCGGAACGGATCCACGGCACGTGCCCCTGATGCCCGAGCGATTGATGGAGCTGCTTTGATGAGCGAGGCCACACCCACCCATCCCAAGTCGGGCGCGTGTCCGATGACACTCAACGTCAACGGCACGGCGCACACCGTGGTCGCGCATCCCATGGCACGCCTGCTCGACGTGTTGCGGGACAATGTCGGGCTCACGGGCGCCAAGGAGGGCTGCGGCGAGGGCGAGTGCGGTGCCTGCTCCGTCTTCATTGATGGCGCCGTCGTCAACACATGCCTCGTACCCGCGGCGAGTGCGGTGGGGGCAGAGATCGTAACCGTCGAGGGGCTCGCCGATGGCGACGCGCTACACCCGGTCCAAGCTGCCTTCATTGCGGGCGGTGGTGCCCAGTGTGGGATCTGCACGCCCGGCATGCTGATCGCGGCTCTCGCACTGCTGCGCGACAATCCCGACCCGACCGAAGCCGAGATTCGCGAGGCGCTGGCGGGCAACCTGTGCCGCTGCACTGGCTACAGCGGCATCGTCAGCTCTGTGGTGTCCGCCGCTTCGTTGGTGCGTGCCCAGAACAAGGGAGCCGGAGCGTGAAAGGGATCGTCTCAGACTTTGAGCTCACGACCCCCGCGAGCTTGGAGGAGACCTTGGCTCTCCTCGCGGAGGCGCCAGGGACGGTGCGCCCGCTCGCTGGCGGGACGGACGTCATGGTTGTCCTGGCCGCGGGCGGCCTCAAGCATCGGCGGTGGGTCGATATTCGGCGTCATGCTGAGCTGCGGGGGATCGAGGTCTCGGCCGACCATGTGACGGTCGGCGCGCTCACGACGTACTCCGAGGTTCGGGCCGATGCGCTGCTGACCGACGAGTTCCCCATGCTCGGGCGGGCCGCCGCGCTCTCGGGCGCGTGGGCTATCCAGAATCGCGGGACCTTGGGCGGGAACATTGTCAACGCCTCTCCCGCGGCGGACTCTCCCCCTGCGCTGCTGGCCTACGATGCGCAGCTTGTGCTCGTGTCCAGCCGCGGTGAACGGACGGTCGACTACCGAGGGTTCCACACCGGCTACAAGCAAATGCAGTGTCAGCCCGACGAGCTCATCCGAGCCATCGTGCTGCCGCGTCGCCCATGGCTGGCCTCGCAGGGTACAGACGGCCCGCGGGCGCTGCATCGCTATCGGAAGGTCGGCACGCGCAAGGCTCAGGCCATCAGCAAGATATGTCTTGCGGCACTGGGCGTCGTCGACGGGGGCACCGTCCAACACCTGCGGCTGGCATTGGGTAGCGTGGCCGCGGTTCCGCTGGACTGTACGGCCGTGCAAACGGCAGTCGAGGGCACGCCGGCCGATGCCACGCTGGGCGATCGCATCGTCGCTGCGCTCGGGGAGCAAGTCACCCCGATCGACGACGTGCGTTCGACCGCCGCATATCGGATGCGGGTTGCGGAGAACTTGGCCCGCGACTTCGCCGACGATCTTGTCGCCGGCAAGACACAATCACCGACCTAGCGCGAGGCGCGCTTTGGGGGCTGTGGCCATCGGAGGGTCGCGACAGTGGTATCGTCGCTTTGCTCGATGCTGGCCTCGCGATTGCTCCACCGCTGTTCATCGATCGCGGGTCTCGCGTCGATACTCCTGCTCGCATCCAACGTCGCAGCGGCGGCTCCGGCCGCGGAAGCCCCCGCGGAGCCCTCGCCCGCGCCCAGCGGCTTCAGCGACGCTTCGTTCGGCGACGATGAAGAAGAGTTCGGCGCTGCGGAAGACGACGCGGACGAGGAGGACCAGGACAACGAGGACGACGGGGCCGGCTTTGTGCAGCCCCCGTCGCAGCTTGTCACGACGCCTGGCGCGCGGCGCAAACTAGAACCCCCGGTTCGCGTGGGTCCCTCGGGCAACGCCCGCCACAAATGGGTCTACAGCACACTGCTGGCCCTTCGCTACAACCCGCTCGGCGCAACGTTGGACTTCTCGACGGGTCACCGGATGCAGCTGGTCGACAAGGACTCCACGCTGTTCCGAGACAGCTTCCTCCAGACGGGCGCGCGGCTGTTTACGACTCCGGCGTACACCCGCATCGGCCCGCGGATCGACTTTCAACCGCTCGTCTTGCTCAAGATCAGTGCGGGCTACGCGTTTGTCGGTTACTACGGCACGTTTGGCCTCATGCAGTCCTTCCCCAGCGTGACCTCGGACTACTCCGAGACACGTCTGGATGAACTCAGCGACGCGGGCGAGAACTATCAGGTCACGGGCAAGCTCGCCGATGTCGGGGCGAAGCTGCAGGCCAAGGTCGGGCCCATTGCGGTGCGGACCCAGGCGACCTTTTACTGGGCCGACATGGACCTTCGGGACGGTGATCAGGTCTGGTACGACCAGTTCTCCGACATCCTCTTTCCCAAGCGCGGGTGGGTTGTCACCAACGATGCGGATGCGATCGTCTTTGTCCCCGACACCGGGCTGAAGGTGGCGGTGCGGTACAGCCTGGCGCACGCGTTCTACAAGAGCGACAACTTCGGACCGGGTGAGCCGATTACGCAGCCCAACGGTCCGCATCACCGCATCGGGCCCGGGCTCATCTACACGTTTTTCGATCGCCCCGAGCAGCGCTTCAACAAGCCCACGGCGGTTCTCCTGACGCAGTGGTTCATTCAGCATCGCTACCGCACGGGCGCAGAGACGTCGCAGGGGCTTCCGCAGATTACGCTCGCGTTCAAGTTCGAGGGGGACCTGCTGCCGCATCCCCAACGTCGCAAGATTGCCCGCGAGGAGCGAAACAAAGCACGTCGGGCCAAGGGCAAGGCGAAGCTCAAAGCAGACACGAAGGCGCAAGGAGAACAGCCATGACGACCGAGTGGAAACGTTGCAGCAGCTGTAAGAATGTCCTGCCGTTTGGTCAGCTGTACTTCGTTTGCAGTGTCTCGACCTGCAATCGCAAGCGGACTGGGATGTTCTTTTGCAGTGTGGAGTGCTGGGAGGAGCATTTGCCGATCGCGCGGCATCGGGAGGCCTGGGCGGTCGAGGAAACCGCTCCCACCGCGGACGCGTGGAGGGCCGAGAACGGCGGAGGTCGGTCTTCGGGGCCAGCCCCCACACCGTCCGCGCCACGGTCGCCGGCGACCCCAGTCCGGCCGCAGGGGCCCGCGCCCGTGCAGCGCCGCACCTCGGGGGGAAGCGCCGCGCCTGTCCGTCGCCGCGTGGTCAGCGAGGCACGTGCGGAGCCCGAGGAGCAGGACATCCTGGTGGTCGTCTCCCGCTTCAAGGCATACGTCAAAGCACGCCACGGCATGAACACCTCGGATGGCGTCTTCGAGGTCGTGTCGGACGCGCTGCGGCGGATCGCCGACGAAGCCAGTGATCACGCACGACTGGACGGTCGCAAGACGCTCCTGGAGCGTGACTTCTCGTTCCTGGGCAAGAAGGGATCATGAAACGCCGAGAACTGTTCATCGGAGGGCTGGCCGGTGCGCTGGGCAGCATGACTGGGTGCAAGCATCGGCACACGACGGTGCCCGACGTGGACCCGGATGTGGGCAAGAAGAACCACCCTGAGACCGTCGCGGTTTCTGTCGCGGTCTCCCCGGGGAAGGCCGATGAGGTGCGAGCGCGGCTCGAAGACCACGTGTTCGAGGTGGCGGCTCCGGGCGTGCACTACGCCCGCATGTTGCTGCTGCCCGACAACCAACTGCTCCTGACGGCCGTCTTCGACGATGATCGCGAGGCGTTCTTGCAGCTGATGGCCCGCAATGCGGAACGCACGGATCGCGTGCTCTCGCTGACCGTCGGCTACCCCCCTGAAGGGGCCGCCAACTCCGAGGTGTTTGGTCAGTGGGTCACCGACAACGCCCGCCCCAACCTGATGCTGTACTCCGCGTTCTCCGACGGCAGTGAGCCGGCGATGCGCGAGGCTACGGTCTTGCGCTCGGAGTTCTTGCACCTGGTGCGCGATGTCCAGCGCGACCCTTCGAGCGTGGAGGCGGCGTACACCAAGTTCATTGCGAACAATCGCAAGCGACTGGACACCCACGAGGAGAACGCCGTGGATCAGCTGACCCCAGTGCAGCTGACCTCGCCGCGCCGACAGAACCCGTTCACAATGGTGTTCGACGTGCGGCCCGACCAAGTCAAGCGGACGATGGATACGCTGAAGATCGGGCAGTGGGCGATCGACAACTTCCACATTCACCCGCTCAAGCAGATTCCCACGGTGCACTACGCTCGGTTTTACGAGATCACGCGCACCAAGCTCTTGTTTTGCAGCGTGTACGACGGCGAGTGGGAACAGTACGTGACCGATTTTGCCGTCCACATCCCCAACAAGCTCGACAAGGTCTGGGGTGGGGCGGTCGGGTATCCCAAAGGCGGAGCTGCCGACGCGCCCGCGCTGCAGAAGTTTCTGGAGGAGCGTCGGATCGAGCGCGATTACTTTTACTCGGCGCAATCGGACGCGACCGTAAAGGCGCTGCAGTCGAGCCTACGGCTCGGCGGCAAGCTGGTCGGCTTCTCCAAGCGGGCGCCCACCGACGGGCCCGCGCTGGTTCGGCACATCGACCGTTTCGTTCGCGAACACCAAGCGTGGCTGGCATGAACATCGACCTCTCGCAAGTCCAGAGCCTTGTCCTTCGTGGCTACCGCGTGCTCGAGGCCCACCCCTATCAGCACTACGCGTACCTCAAGCTTCACTCGAAGGCGGCAGCACAGGCGTGGCTCAAGTCCATCCTGCCTCGGGTCACACGGTGCACCGACTTCGACAAGCAAGAAGGGCCGTTTGTGTTGGCCGTCGCGTTCAGTCACCACGGTCTGTCTCAGCTGGGCGCGCCGACGGGCTGCGATTGGCCCGCTCCGTTCACCGATGGCATGGCCAAGCGGGCCGAGATTCTTGGCGACACCGGTCAAAGCGCTCCGTCGAAGTGGACCGACGCGCTGGGCGGGAGCGGCGTCGACGTGGTCGTGTCGATCGCGGGGGTCGACGAGGTCTCGATCAAAGACGGGATCGCCGAGGTGGAGGGAACCCTCGGACCTGAGATCGAGCGTCTGGGGTTCGACAACGCGGCGCACCTGGCCGGCAAGCCTGCGGGGACCGAGCACTTTGGATTTGTGGACGGCATCGGCCAACCCTACGTCGAGGGCAGCGGTCTCAGTGCGTGGCCCGGCGAGGGCACGCCAACCAAGCATGGTTGGACTCCGATCAAGGCCGGCGAGTTTGTTCTGGGCTATGCGGGGGAGACAGGGTCCACCGCAGATGCGGTGCATCCGTTCCTCAAAAACGGTAGCTACTTCGCGTTGCGCAAGCTGTCGGAGCGGGTCGCGGCGTTCCGCGAGTACGTGACGCAGACGGCCAAGCTCAACAAGCTCGATGCCGATTTGGTCGCCGCGAAGATGGTGGGTCGGTGGCAAAGCGGCACGCCGCTGGTCGGGCACGATAGGCACGACGATCAGGCCGTGGCCGACGACCCAGACCGCAACAACGACTTCCGATACAAGGACGACAAGAAGGGACATGCGTGCCCATTCGGCGCCCATATCCGCAGAGCCAATCCTCGGGACGACCCCACGGGCCCGACCATCGACCAGGTGCGGCGGCATCGCATCATTCGACGTGCGCTCCCGTACGGTACGTGGCTGCCCGAAGGAACGCAGGACGACAAGGACCGCGGCGTGATGTTCGGGGTGATCAACGCCGATATCGCCAACCAGTTCGAGTACGTGCAACGTAACTGGATGAACGCAACGATCTCGTCGCGGGGCCTTTCGGTCGACGCCGACAAAGACCCGCTGGTCGGTGCCAACGACGGTACGGGCAAACACATGATGCCCCACCTGGAGCGGCCCGGCATTGCGTTCGATCTGCCCCGTTTTGTCGACGTGCGCGGCGGCGGATACTTCTTTGTGCCGTCGTTGGACTCGCTCGCGTTGCTGGCGGGCGCTCAGTGAGGCTCGCTGGCGGGCTCGCTGCGGCCGTTGCGGCGTTGCTGGCCGGTGGCTGTGTCGACAAAGGGGGACGGGGCACGCCGGTCGAGACGCCGGAGCTCGGGCTCGGCGAAGAGTGGGTTGCGCCCACCGAAGCCAAGGCCACGGCGGACACGACGGAAATGCTCCAGAAGTTCGTCAAGCAGCACTTCCGCAAGACCGGCCATGCGCACCGCGATGCCCACGTCAAGCCCCACGGCTGCGCCAAGGCGTTTGTGCAAGTCGCACAAGACCTGCCGCCGAACTTGGCCCTCGGGGTGTTCTCCCAGCCCGTCGAGTACAAGGCGTGGATTCGGTGGTCGAACTCGTCGGACGCGGTCAAACGCGATCGAAAGGCCGACGGCCGAGGCATGGCCATCAAGCTGATGAATGTGCCGGGCGAGAAGGCGGAGCCCGGCGGCGAGGACGGCACCTCCCACGATTTCATCCTCATCAACTACCCGGTGTTTGTCGTGCGTGACCCGGTGAGTTACGTCGAGTTCACCAAGGACTCGGTCGCCGGCCATCCGCTGCGTTTCTTCTTCCAAGGCGGTGGATCTCGACTGCCGCAGCTGTCCTCGGCGGGGCACTTGGCCACCCAAAAAGTGGTTTCACCGTTGTCGCCCATCTACTACTCCATGACGCCGTACCAGCTCGGCGACGGACAGGCGGTCAAGTACGGCGCGCGGCCCTGCACCGCGGACCCTCGGACGCGTCGCAAGTACGGCTACAACTATCTGCGCAAACAGATGGTCGAAGATCTCGAGGCGGACCAGTGCTTTGAGCTCATGGTGCAGGTTCAAACCGACCCGCAGAAAATGCCGATCGAGGACCCGACGGTGATGTGGTCCGTGAAGCAGTCGCCCTACGTCCCGGTGGCGCGCATCACCATTCCGGCGCAGGACTTCCACAATCCCGATCAGCGGGAGCTGTGCGAGTTCCTGTCGTTCAACCCCTGGCACGCGCGCGTGGAGAACCGCCCGCTCGGCGGGATTAATCGTGTTCGCCGCGACGTCTACCCAGCGATATCGGCGCTCCGCCATCAACTCGACGGCGTGAAGGCGGTCGAGCCTACCGATCACGACGTGGAGGCCTACCTCCAGGCGATTCGGTAGGCGTCGCCCGGGCGACTCAGGAAGCGTCGTCGGGGAAACCCGGCGCGAACAACCTCGTGAACGCGCCCACGTTTGTAACCCCGAGTCGGGACAGAGACGCTTCCCCGCGGCGGCGAAGAATGAAGCCGCTGTCGCCGCCGATGAGCGACCCCAGTCGGCGCTGCGCAGCGGCTGTCCAAAGCGCCATGCCCAACGTTTCAAATGCTTCGACGGCGACGCGGAGGTCAGCCTCGGCCCGCTCGATGTCTCCTGAAATGTGAGCCACGCCCGCGCGGAGCAGGCGCCCCATCGGCGCCGCAGACGGAAAGGACTGACGGATGAGTGCCTTGGCCAGCTTCTTGGCGGTCGCGACCCGCTCGGCGCGATCGGTCGCCCCCTGGTTGGCCGCCGCGAGGGCAAATCGGCCGTATGCCGAGTGGACCTCGGCCCGCGCAAACGACGTGCGCATGAACGGGTTCTTCTGGATGATCGCGAACGACTCCTGGTGGTGCGCGAAGTCGTCGACGGCCGTGTCGGCGTAGATCGACAGCGCAGAGGCTGCGTTGAACCGCTGGACTGCGACCACCTGAATCTTGCGCTCTTGGACCAGCGCGTCGATCGATGCCAAGGCGTCGCGCGTCCCCTCCACGTCGTCGTGGGCAAGGCCCACGGGGGCGGCCAAAAACAGCTGCGCCATCGTCCCGTGGTAGATGTTGCTGCGCAGCGTGGCCTCGCGAGCCAGCCGGGTGCACAGCGTATCGAGCCGCGGTAGATCGCCCAGCGCGTACAGAGCCGCGGCCTGGCAAGCCAACGCGTCGAACAGCTCATACGGTACCGCGGTGCACTCGTCGCGGAGGATCGTCTCCGCGGTTCGCAGCTGCTCGAGCCCCTCGACCCACCGCGCGCTCAACGTCATCACAAGCCCCTCGGCCGCCAGCGCACTGGCTCGGGCTTTGGGCGTGTCGATGCGGTCGGCCACGTCGCGGACCCGCTGTACCAGGCCACGGGCGCGCACGAGGCCGCGGTCGCCGAAGTAGGACGCGCTCTTGGCTTCTTCGGCCAGCGCCTCGGCCACGCGCTCAGGCTCGCCGCACGCCAGGGCCTGCAGAAGGTGCTCGGCTTGGAAATAGCCCGCCTCGAAAATGTTGCTGATCACCAGTCCGCGCGCGGCCGTCCAGCAGGCGTCCAACCGGGCGAGTGCCTTTGGGTCTGCGTTGAGATCCTCGTCCCACGACAGGCCGCGCAGCTTGAGCTTTGCCCGCCGCAGCAGGATGCCCGCGACCGCCGAGCCGTGCGACTGCGGCTGCTTGAGCTTGAGCGCTTCGAGCACGTGGGTCAGCTCCGCGCGCCCCTCATCGGAGTACCCAGCCTGCAACAGGTGGAGTGCGGCTTGGCGGCGTAAGTCGAGCTGTGTCGCGCCCACCTCAAACCCAGCGGCCGACAGGAACGACAGGGCAGCTTGGCGCCCGCGCCCCGCGTTGGCCAGCGCATTGCCCTGGTTGCGTAGCAGGATGCTCGGGTCGTCGACGCCCAGCTTGATGGCCAAGCCGAACAGCTCGGCGGCGCGATCAAACGCCAGCTGGTCGGCGGCTCGATTTGCCGCGAGCACCGCGAACTTCCCGGCCTGGGCTTCGTCGCCTGCGGCGCTGAAGTGCAGCAGAAGGTGCTCGGGATCAGGATCGGGCAGTTCGCCCATCGCCACGGCCAGCGCGCGGTGCGTGGAGAGCAGTTCGTCCGAGGACATGGCCTCCACCGCCGCTTCGCGGATGCGATCATGATCGCTTTCGATCAGCCGTGCGTCGGGCGGGCCGACCGTACGGACCAGGTGCTCGGCCCGCAGTCGCGCGACGGGGTCGCCCTTGGAGGGGTTGTCGGTGTCTTCGTGCGCGTCGGCGTGTTGCGCGACCGCGGCTTGCAGGACCACCGACTGCGGAAGTCGGCGGCCGGCCAGCGCGACCGCCTGCAGCACGAGTCGGGCGCGCGCGGGCAGCTTGTCGATTCTCGCGGCGAGGACGTCGGTCAGGCGCGGCGTGACGAGGGTTTCGGGTGGCGCGGCAGCGGTGGCGGCTTCGCTGGCGATATAGCGGACAAGCTCGCCCGCAAAAAACGGATTGCCTTCGCTCTCCGCAGCCAGGCGATCCGCGAGACTCGCGGGCAAGGCGTGCTCGCGCAGGATCAGGCCGACGAGCATCGCGGCGTGCTTGGGCGGCAATGGACCGACGCTTATCCGACGGACATCGATCTTCGGTCGAGATGCGCTGAGACCGTCGATCAGCCGCATGAGCCCGGGGTTGCCGCCCGACGCGGCCTCGGTCTCGCGGAACGTGGCGACCAGCAGCAGGCTCGGGGCGTGAGGCGGGCGGAGAAGCTCCAGCAGCAGCGATGCGCTGTCGTCATCGGTCCACTGAAGATCGTCGATGTGCAGGACGAGCGGGCGGCGATCGGTGATGCGGGCGAGCAGCTCCTGAAGGGCTTCGAACGCGCGCTGCCGGAGCTCCTGGGCGTCGGCAGGGGCGTGGCGTGGGGCCTGGTCGATGGCTTCCACGTCGAGCAGCGCGGGAAACAACCGGGTCAACGAGTGGATCTGGCGCGGCAGGAGTCCCGCGACCTCGGCCGGGCTCAACCGCCGCAGGTATCGCGTGAGGTTGTCGATCAGAGGATCGAGGGCCTTGTAGGGGACAGCCTCGCGCTCGTAGCACCGCCCGCGCAAGATGATCACCGAGTCGCCGTCTCTCGTCTTCAACGAGCGCAGCAGGTGCTCGACGAGCGCCGACTTGCCGATCCCGGAGGGTCCGTCGACGAGCGCGACGACGGTGTGGCCCAGGCTGGCAGAGTTGTAGGCGTCGTGCAGCGTGCGGAGTGCAGCGTCGCGGCCCAACAGCGGGTGGCGGGCCCGGGTCGGGGCTGGGGCGCGCGGAGTCGTGGTGCCGCGGGGCAGCGCCTCGAGCAGCTGCTCGGCCGTGGGCCGATCCTCCGGCTGCTTGGCCAACAGCGCCATCGTCAGCTTCGCGAGTGCGTCCGGTGTTTTGGGCGCGAGGGTCCGCGGATCGGCGGGCGTGCTGGTTGCGCGCGCGACCATCATCTCGATGCCCGTCTCGCTGCTGTGCGGGACCGTGCCCGTCAGCGCTTCGTAGAGCATGACGCCCACCGCGTACCAATCGGTTGCGGGCGTGAGCGGGTCTCCGTCGGCCTGCTCGGGGGACATGTATGAGGGCGTCCCCATCACCATCCCCGAAAGGGTGAGCGGGTCGCCTGCCGTGTGGACCTCGTCGTCGCTGGTGTCGGTGATCAGTCCAAAGTCCAAGACCACCACACGGCCTTGCTCGGTGACCAACACGTTGGATGGTTTGAGGTCGCGGTGGAGCTTGCCGTGCTGATGCAGGGCGTTGACACCCAGCACGAGCTGACGGGCAGCATCGGCCAAGCGCTCGTAGTCGGGGCCTTCGGCCTGGCCTTGGTCGTCGTGACTCCACTCGATCGCGACTCCAGGCGCACGGACCCAGCTCAGCAGGTCCGAGCCGTGCACGAGCTCCATCGTGAAGTACAGCTCGTCACCGTCGACGTGCAGCTCGCGAAGCTCAACGACGTTGGGGTGGCTCAGGCCCGTGAGCGCGCGGAACTCCTTCTTGAATCGCTGGACCGCGCGCGGGGTAATCGACCGCAGGGTCTTGAGCGCGACGCGGCCACCGTACTCGCTGTCGATAGCCTCGTAGACGACCCCCATGCCGCCCGCGCCGAGCTTTCGAACAATCTGAAAGCGCCCCATGCGGCGACGCTGTGCATGCAACCCCTCGTCGACCTGGGCGGCGGCGTTGCGGTCGTCGGACTCGCCAAAATTCGGTGGGTCATGTCCCACCGTCGTCTTGTCCGAAGGCTTCACGCGCCCGGCGATGCTACCCGACCCACGCCTTCGCAGCGAGCACTGCCGCGGGTGACGATCCGAGTGGAGCCGACCCGTTCATCGGCGTGCTGACGTGCCTTAGTGATGGTGCGTTCGGAAGTCGTCGACGCCGCGCAGCGGGACATCGTGGCCCAGTTCGACCGGGGTCCATGTGAGACCCAGGTCGTTGGTCAGGAGTACGACCCCTGCATCACCGACCGTCTGACCAGTCCCACCTGCGCCGAGGTGTAGCCCATGCAGAGCGAGCGCGGGATCCAGGAACTCCTCCGCTGTGACACCGTTCTGCCCGAGTTTCACCACAACGCCGGCTTCGCCGACCGCGACGGTCTCGTTGTCGCCAACTGTACGCACGGCAAACAGGTCGCGGGTTGTCGGAACGAGCGTGGTGGTCCACGTTGTGCCCCCGTCCGAGGAGACGACGATAAGACCGTCGTCGCCGACGGCGGTGACACCTCCGTCGGAGTGCAGGCCCGTGATCGCGTGGAGCACTTCGCCGGGCTGCGCAAACACCTGCGCCAAAGGGCCCCCGTCGGTGCTTCGCCAGATGCTCCCGTCGATCCCCGTGGCCAAGGCTGTCGCGCCCGCGGCGTCGATGCCGACCCCGGTGAAGTCGACGCCGTCGGCGCCGGAGAGTCGGCTGAAGTTGGCACCGCCGTCGACCGAGCGCAGTACCGCGCCTCGGCTACCGACCGCGAATACCGTCTCGAGCCCCTCGGCATGCGCGTCGGCGGCCGCGACCGCGGTGAGGTCGGACCCTTGGGCGTCGACGACGATCGTCGTCCAGCTGACGCCTTCATCACGGGTGACCATCACCGTGCCGTCGTCGCCAACCACCCAAGCCGTGGCCGAACCGTGGCAGATGATGGCGGACAAGCCGACGTCGGTCCGCAGCGGGTACGTCTCGACATCCCCCTCATCGTCGAGGCGAAACATGGCGCCCTGCTCACCGACCAGCCAAGCGCTGTTGGTTGTATTGCCCTCGTCCTTGTCGTCGTCCTCCTGCTTGCAGCCAGGCGCCCACGCCAGGCCCAGGGCGGCAACGAGGGAGAGCAACATGGGGCGGGAAACCTGCGGTGTTTTCATGGCGGTGCGTTCCACCTTCGCAGCTGCGTGGCATCACGGCCAGCGGGGCACCCGCGGTTTAAGCCGGTTTTAAGGGCGCGGGACCCGGGCGACACACACGGCCTTGATCCGCTTCTTATCGACCAGCTCCGACTCGATCTCGCCCTTGGGCAGTGCCACCACGCGGGCTCGGCCTTGGTAGCGGGCTGAGGTCCAGTACCGCCCCTTCTTGAGCTTCTTGCCGGCCAGCGTGCGCGCCACCGTCGGGTTGGGCAGGATCCACTTCGAGACACCCACGTGCGATGCGGATGCGAGGCCCTTGCAGTACGCGCGGGCCTCGGAGTGGGTGCTCGTCGGTCCGGCCCGGTTGAGGACCAGGAAGTTGCCGACGCGAAACGTGCCCGCGGGGTCGCGCACGGGCGGTTCGACCGGGAGTACGGGCGGTGTGCTGGTGTGCGGTGCGCTGGTGGGCGAAGGGACGGGGCTCGGCGGCGCGCCGCTCGTCTTGCCCCCAGTCGCAGCGATGTGGCCACCGCTGCTGCCAGCGGCGCTTGTACCCGCGTCGTCGGCCGGGCCCGTGCTGTCCGTGCCTGCGCTTGCTGCCGCGGAGGCGCCCGAGGTTCCCGTGTCGTCGTCGATAACGATGTCGGGGTCGGGTGGTGCGGGCAGGTCGGGCGCGGGGCTCGAGGCTCCGGAACTGGCGCCGTTCGAAGTTCCGCGAGCGATGTCGGAGCCTGTCGACGCGCCTGCAATGGGCGGCTTCGCAGTCGCTGCCGCAGGCGTCCGTACGGTGCCTTCCGGTCGCTGATCGCGAGGCCACAAGAACCATGCCAGGGCGGCGACCGCCATCAATCCCAACCCAACCGCCGCCCATCTGGGCGAGGGGGGCACAGCGACTTGGGCCTGCCGTACCGTCGTTTTTCGCTCGGCAGCAGCGGCACGACGCCGCTCGCTGTCGGTCACTATCGGAGGGGCGGATTCGTCGTCGTCGCCGTTATCGCCGTTGTCGCCGTCATCGCCGTCATCGTCCCCGTCGGCGGCCCGGTCGTCGCTTCGCTCGCCGTCGTGTCGGGTAGGCTCGTCGCGTGCTTCGTCCTCGGACCCGAGCGCATCATCGCCGCGGATCGTCACCAGCCCGGCCAGGTCCGTGGGCTCAGCCCACGGGGCGAGCGCCTCGGCCAAAGTGTCGGCGTCGGCGGGCCTATCTTCACGCGCCTTGGCCAGGCATCCCATGACGAGGCGCTGCAGGCCGGCCGGCACCTCTGGGTTGCTCAGCTCGATCGGTGCCGGTTCATGGTTGGTGAGCTCCAGGAGTGTGGCGGCGATCGTTGCGCCTTTGAACGGCAGGCGGCCCGTCAGCCCTCGGTACAGGATGGCCCCGACGGCCCATAGGTCGCAGCGAGCATCGACCATGGCCGCCCCGCCAACTTGCTCGGGGGACATGTACTCCGGGGTCCCCAGCAGCGCGCCGTGCTCGGTCTCGATCTCGCCTGTGCCGTCGGTCAGCTTAGACACGCCGAAGTCCATCAGCTTGACCGCTGAGGGGCCGTTCTCCGGCACGTGGATGAAGACGTTCTCCGGCTTGAGGTCGCGGTGAACGATGCCCTCGCGGTGCGCTGCCGCCAGCCCGGACAATGCCTGGCGAACGATCGCGACGACCGTGCCGATCGGGGGCCGTTGCTCGCTGCGGAGGAGCTCGGCGAGGCTGCAGCCGCGCAAGTACTCCATCACCATGTACGGCCCGATGGGGCTGCTGCCGAAATCGAGGATCTGGCAGATGTTCGGGTGATCGATTCGCCCGGCGGCGCGCGCCTCACTGCGGAATCGCGCGACGGTCTCGGGGCGCTTGGCGACCTCGGGCCGAATCAGCTTGATCGCGACGAGGCGGTCGACCGCGCTGTTGAGTGCCAACCACACCGAGGCCATCCCACCGCGCCCAAGCTCGCGCACGAGGCGGAAGCGGCCGTCGAGGATCCGCCCTTCCAACGGTAGCGCCAGATCGGTGCTTGGACACTTCAGCTTGGACGGCGGGTGCGTGGCCCCGCAGTGGGGGCACGGGTCGCGTGTGCCTTCGACCTCGCCGCTCACCGGGCTCGACGCTACCACCCTCGGGGGCCGTCGCGGAACCACCGCCGCCACAGCCGTGGGGACGGGGGAGGCACAGGCCCAACGCGCGGCGGCGTGCGACGGCAGGCCGCGCGGGATCCCTCATTGGCGCCCGTCGGCGTTAGCCGAGCGATGCTTCGGGTTCGGCTTCGGGTACCACGGGCTCGGGGTCAGCGGGCTCGGGGTCAGCGGGCTCGGGCTCGGGCTCGGGCTCGGGCTCGACGGGCTCGGGCTCGGGCTCAGCCGCAGTGGGCTCGGGGTCAGCGGGCTCAGGGTCAGCGGGCTCCGGCTCGGGCTCCGCCGCAGTGGGCTCGGGCTCGGCGGGCTCGGCCTGCGGCGTGGGTGTCACGGCCGGCGCTCCTTCTTTGCGCTTGCCCTTCTTGCGTCCGCTGAGCAGCTCTCGGAATCGGATGTCGACCCCGAAGGAGAGGATGTCGAACCGCGAGGTAAACGTCCCTGCGTTGGCCGGAGCTCCGCTGTAGCCCATGCACAGGTCTGGGCACGGGCGGAGCGGCCTCTCTTGGAACTGCTTGGCGAACGTCTCGGTGACGACTTGATCGGCCTGGAAGATGTGCGAGTACCCGACCGTGGCGTACACGCCATGCCAACCGAGCGAGAAGCCACCGCCCACCCCGTACCGGTCGAACGAGGGGAAATCGAGGTGGCTGAAGTTCGTATTGACGGCGCCCGACTCGTAGAAACCACCTGCACGCACCGCGAGGGACACGGGGTGCGGCTTGTCGCGGCCGCCGCCGAACGCGGGGAGCACATTGAAGTCGCCGCCAAGCCGAAGTGAGAGGGTGTCCTTCCACTCCTTGCGAATGTTGAGGTCCTCCAGATCCTGGCCCGAGATCTGCCCATCGAGCTTGGGCTCGAGCGCGTCATAGGTGGACCAGTTTTCCCAGTACGCGCCGAGCTCGATGTCGAAGAGATCGTCCTCGGGCGAGTTGGGGTCCGGGTGGATGTAGCGCAGTCCGCCACGGACTTTGACGGGAAGCGTGAACTCGAGATCGACCGTGACGTCCTCCGTCACCAGCGTCGGCTTGTCGACGGAGATCGTCCCCTTGGGCTTCATGCGGATCGGGACGACCCGTGAAGCCAGCGCAAGCTCTACACGTCGGTGCGGGCGCGCCCACAGTCCCACGATCGCGGTGCCGCCCGTCCTGTCCTTGAGGCTCAGGGTTGTCGTCAGCTGAGTGCTGTCTCCCGAGGGGACGGGCGATGGAGCGTTGGGAGCGGTCGTGCCGTCGGCGACGAGCCCGTACTCCATCTTGATGAGATCCACGTACTGCCCGGTCACGCCGATCCCAAACCAATCCTTGTACTTCCACGCCGCAGAGGCGGAGTAGAAGACCAACAGGACGTCCATGGTCGTGAGCTGGAACGACTGCGGCCCGTACGCCGGGTATTCGTGCTTGCCGACGGCGGGCGGGCCGAAAACACCAGCGCCAAAGGTCCAGTTCTCGAGCCCGAAGTCGCTCGTGACCGCGGCGAAAATGCCCAGCGGAAACGCCTTCTCTTTGTCGCGCGCCTCTTCGAACGTGGTCCCCGCGTCCGCGCCCCAGGCGTCGGACAGTGTCTCGCGCTGGAATCGAGTGTCGTGGAACGTGATGTTCTGGTTGTAGGCTATCTGCGTGCCACGCTGTTTCGAGAGTGCGGCGGGGTTGTAGTACATCGCCGTCGGATCGTTGACGCCGACCACGTAAGACGCACCGCGGCCGACGGCCCGGGCTCCATTGTCGGGGATATCGAACCCGCCCGCCTGTGCGCCTCCCGGAGCGGCGATCGTCGCAAGGCCCGCAAGGGCGCCTGCGAGGGCCGGGATCGACCCTTTTGTCGCCCGCGATGACCGGCGATTGACTCGCGCCAGTCTGGCGCGCCGCGGCGTTCTGGAGGGGGGGCACTTGACGGAGGGCGCGCGCACGATGGGCAGGACGCTATCACGGAAGGTGGCGGAGACGGATCGCCGAAGGGGGCTCGTGCTAGGGTCGCGCTCACGATGCGCGCCCAACAGCCCATCACTTGTGCTCGACCCTCGTGCTGGCGGGCGGTGACCGCAACGAACGGCTTTCGCGGAGTGCTGGGCGCGTTGGCGCTCATGCTCGCTTCGTGCGGCGGCAAAGAAGGCAACCAAGCCAATGTCTTGCCGACGTCGGCTGGGGCGACGGATGCAGGCGAGACCGAAGAGGACGACGGCGGCCCGGGCGGAGATGATGATGGGCAGGCCTCGGACGGCGCCACGTCGGGCGGCGGAAGCGAGTACCCGGCGACGTACCGCTTTGAGTGCGTGGACATCCAGATCCTCGGCGATGCCGATGGCTCCGCATTCCAGGCCGTCCTGCTCGAGTCCGCATGGACGGCCGACATCGGGGCGAGCAAGCTCAATATTTTGATGAACTTGTTGTCTCTCGACGAGGCCGCGGGCCTGGCGGAGCTACAAGTCACCTCGGGTGTCGGCCCCAGCGCGGATGCGCTGTGCGCCCAGGCAGATGCGGTCTCGCCTATCTTCGAGGCCGGCTACGCGCCAGGGGTCGCGACGTGGCAGAGCGACGTCGACCCGACCGCGAAGACGTGCGCCAAAGATGGTGCCGGGTCTGACGGGCTGGGCACGTTCACATTCGAGCTGGGCGTCGACGAGATCGTCTACATCTATGCCGAAGACGATGATGGCACCACCTTCAACTGCGACGCGGATCAAAACGCCCCCGACGCAGTGCCCGTCCACGCTGTCCAGGCCACGGTGACGCTCGGACCCAACCGCGATGTTGTGTACGGCTCGCTCGTCGGCTGCCTGACCGTCGTCGAAGCCACCGGGTTGTGCTCGTGCATCGGGGCGTGCCTCGGTGACGCGCACCCCGACTGCGGCAACTGTCCGACCGGTGCGAGACCGCTGGCCTCGCTCTTGGAAGGCATCAACCCCTCGGAGCGTTGTACCGAAATCATGGGCGAGCCCGGCCTCGACATCCAGCTCGCGCTCACGGCTGAGCGCCTCGGGTATGTGCCTGAAACTTGCGGCGGCTGACATCCAATCTCACCGATAGCCTTCGAATCGAGCAGCAAACCATGCCAATCGGCGTTTCGATCCCAACCTTCTTTCGTTCCGCCGCCCCGATGGGTCTTGGCCGCCTGCTGTGCGCCGTTGCCCTGCTGACCCCTGCGGGTTGCGACAAGCTCCTGGGGGGCGACAAGGAAGAGGCGCCCAAGTCCGACGGCGAAAAAGCCGACGGGGCCAAGGCCGATGGGGCCAAGGCCGATGGGGGCAAAGCGGACGGTGGGAACGCCGATGGGGCCAAGGCCGACGGGGGCAAAGCCGAGGGGGCTGAGGCCGACGGGGCCAAGGCTGACGGCGACGCAGATGCGGGGGGAACAGGCTCCCCGGAGCCCGCGGGAGCAGAATCGAGTGGTGGCGCCGAGGCTCCCCCGCCCAATATCGAGTGTCCGACCGGAGCGACGGGCAAAGGTGGCACGCCCCCCGCAGCCCATGAGGTCTGGTGCGAGCGCGAAGGCGACAAGTCTGTGCGGCACGGGCCGTACACGCGGTGGCACGACGGCACCGAGCAAAAGTGGCACGAGGGCAGCTACAAAGACGGCAAGCGCGACGGCAAGCAGGTCTCGTGGCACGCCAACGGAAACAAGTCCGAGCAGGGCGAGTGGACCGACGACAAGAAGAACGGCAAGTGGACCACCTGGAATGAGGACGGCGACAAGAAGACCGACGGCAGCTACCGATCCGGGAAGAAGGACGGCAAGTGGGCCCACTTCTTCGACGGCGGGGTGAAGCGCGACGAGATCCACTATCGCGACGACCTCGAGGACGGCGCCACCAAGACGTGGCACGACAACGGTCAGCGAGCGATCGAGGGGACGTACGCCGCGGGTAAGAAGCACGGCACGTGGACGGAGTGGGACGCCGCGGGCAAAGAGGTCAGCAAGGTCGAGTACGAAAACGGGGCGGCGAAGATCGCGGCCGAAGAGAACACGTGCGGCGAGGGAGGCACGATGGTCGGCAAGGCTCCGCCTGAGGGGGCCGAGTCGTACTGCAACAATGCCGACGGCAAGAAGCACGGCGAGTACCGACTCTGGTTCAGCGCAGCCGCCGACGCGAAGCTCAAGCAGGAGGGCTCGTACCTGGATGGCAAGAAGGAAGGCCGCTGGACGCAACACTACGAGAGCGGCCAGACTCGCGAGGAGCAGGACTGGATCGCCGACAAGCGCGAGGGCGACTTTGTGGCCTTCTGGAAGAACGGCCAGAAGCGCGTCGAGGGCGAGTACTGGCGCAATGCGCGGCAAGGCAACTGGTTTTGGTGGTACGGCACCGGTCAAAAGATGAAGACCGGTGAGTACATCCGCGGCGAGAAGCAGGGGCGCTGGGAGGCGTTCTACAAAGACGGCGAGCGCGAGTTCTCCGAGGAGTACAAGCAAGACAAGCGTCATGGCCTCGGCGAGTACTTCTACGAAAACGGAACCCTTGATGCGAAGGGGAAGTGGGAGGAGGACAAACGCGAAGGGCGCTGGACGTTCGTGGATGAGGCGGGCAAGCGCGAAACGGTGACCTTCAAGAACGACGAGCCTGTGGGCAAGCGTCGCCCGGGTCGTCGGATCCGTCGCCGTACCAAGGTCGACGACTGAGGTCGCCGCCAAAACCGCGCCGCGGCCGTCAGGGACGCGGTATGTTTGGGCGGTCGTGCCCCAAGCTCTCCGTTCAGTTCAAGTCGTCTGCCTCGCCGCTATGTTGGGCGCGTGCGCGACCCACTCCGACGATCCCGCGCAGACGGCCAAGGTCCCGCCGACCGACACGGCCAAGCCCGACACGCCCAAGCCCGACGTAGCCAAGCCTGCGGTGTTGGCCACGATGTCCATCGCGTCGGTCCAGATGATTCAAGATTGTCCGGACCCGCCGCCGCCGGCCAAGCCCGCCGCGCAGCCCAGCGGCAGCGCGACCCAGGCAGAGCCGCCAGCGGAGATCTCGGCGGGGGCGCGCGCCAGGTCGCCCGGCGACAGTGAGGGCAACTTCGCTCCGATGGAGCAGCCGTGCACACAGTCCATGATGCAGATCGCGTTTACGGGCCATGGCCCGGATCCCGCGCCTGTGGTGATCAAGCAAGTGCGACTGCTGTCGACCAAGGACATCGCGCTGGGCACGTTGAAGACGCGCGGGGCGGCCATTTTTGCCGAGGGCCGCTACAAGCCTTGGGACGAGACGCTGGCCGCAAACGCGGACGTCAAGGCGAGCTACAAGCTGTCGCTTCCCGATTGGTCCGAGGTCGAAAAGCGCGCCGAGGGCCTGAGCCGCTACGGGGCGATGTACGTCCTCGAGGTCGACGTTACCGTTGGCGGGGTGCTTCAGACGGTCCGCTCGCCCGAGTTCACCCGCGAAGAACCACACGTGATCGTGACCTGACGGCCGCAGTCGGTCGGGGCTGAGTGGCCTAGCGCGCTGGCGGCTTCACGCTGTCTGCGGACCACCCTGCGTCGAACCGCGCGGACTCGACGACCGAGACCACCGTGCCGTTTTCGGTGGTCGACTCGATCAAGTGGGCGATGTTGACGCCATCGACGCGACGGTAGTCGCCGAAGCGCTGAACCTCGACCGTCGGTGGCCCTTGCCGGTTGGGGACCGACGTCGTGCGCTGGAGCAAGAGTGATGAGCTGCGGCCAATGGCGTCGACCCACACGATTCCAGACGCAGTGGTCCGCTTGATCAGGATCGCGGGCTCGTTGCCCCCGGGCAGGACGTCCACCCCCATGACCTCGGCCTCGGCAAAACCGGCCATCGGGTCGACCCATGGCGCGAATGGGGCCGTGAGTCGCAGCGCCTCGGCGCGCAGGGACGTGATGTCGGAGATCGTGGAAAACGAGCTGCGCTCCCACGCTTCGTTACCGTCGTCGCCCACCCAAATCGTGCCCACCGCCTTGTCCAACGCGACGAGGGTCAGGGTCTCGGAGAAGCGGCCCGGGGCGGCGTGTCGGGTGAGCGCCGTTCCCTCCATGCCTTGGTGGACAAACGTCAGCTTGCTCGAGACTTCGAGCGTCGTGTGACGAGCCCTTGCCTTGCTGCCGTGTGCCTTGGCAACGCCCGCAAAGATCGCGGCGGCGTCCTTGGTGACGGGTTGCGTGCCTTCGACGCGCGCCAGCGATAGCGCGCCCTGGGGCTGGGTGAGCTCGATGCCGACAACCGAGCCTTTGTGGCGGACCAGGGTTACCGCGAACGCGTTGGGCAGTCCGTCCAGGCCGAACTTGTCCTTGCCGAGGGCGACCAGCGGTGCAGGGGCTTGCCCAGCCGCCGAGAGGGCGACCCTCCCCTCACTCGCGACAAGCCGTACGCTGACGCCTGTGTTGGGGTCGTGGTACGTCGCCAGCATCGTGCGCTCGGCGCGGCTGACCCGGGCCTTGGCAGCCTCGGCCAGCACGGCCGGGTCCAACCAAGGCAGCTCGACCGGGCCCTGCGGCTGACGGATCGTCAGTGTGCGGGTCGGGCCCGAGGCAAACGACGCGCTCAGTCCTTCGGGCGCGGGCGGGCCCAGTCGAAAGCTACCGTCGGCGATCGCTTCGAGCGGGTAGGGCGGCTGCCCGGGCACGGCCAGCGTGGTGATCGCTGTGTCGGGATCGGTGGCCACGACGGCCTGAAAACCGCCGACGATCCCGTACACGCCCACGTGGCCGGCAGCCGTTGCGGCTCCCTTCGGTGGCGTGGACTCCGGCGTCGGCGGATGGACAAGCCCGAACACTTGCTCGGTGACCAGCGACTCGAGCTCTCCACCGTCGTCCGCCGTGAGCAGCACAAAACCGAGCCCGGAGTCCGGGAGCATCGACACCAGCGCGTAGTACCCGTCGACGCCTCCGTTGTGCCAGATGCGTCGCTGCCCCCGCCAGGAGTCCAGCACCCAACCCAGGCCGAACTCGACTCCCGGGCCGGCTGCGATGTGTGGCGCGACGATGCGATCGAATGAGTCTTCGGAGACCAACCGCGTACCGTCGAGCTCGCCACCCGCGACCATGAACTTCAGCCACGGAGCAATCCCATTGAGGCTGGCGTTCATCGCTCCAGCGGGCGCAATCCCCTCGAGGTCGCGAACCGGCACGGGGACGGCCTTGCCATCGTCCCCCACGCGCGCGTGGCCTTGGGCGCGGTTGGTGGCCGTGCGGAGCGACTCGGCGTCCACCGAGGCGCTGATGCCCAGCGGCTCCCAGATTTTCTCTTTGAGCAGTGCCTCGTAGCGGCCGCCCAGAGCGTTGGCGGCACACTCTCCGGCCGCCATCACCATGATGTTCTGGTAGTGGACCTGCTTGCCCAACGGGCCCATCGGCTCGGCCTTTGCCGCGACTTGCAGCAACTCGGCGCGCGAAAGCCCGCCGACGTACCAGGCCATGTCGGTGCGGCCCAGGCCAGAGCCGTGCGTCATGAGATCACGAACCGTGATCGCGGCTGCGGCCTGCGGGTCTTTGAGCGTGAACCCGGGGAGGCAGCGGCTGGGGTGGTCGGACAGTTTCAGCGCGCCAGCGTCGACGGCCTGCATCACAAGCATCGCGGTGAATGCTTTGGTGGCCGACCCGATCGCGAACTGGGTGTCGGCGTCGACGGGGTCGCCGGAGGAGCCCCCGCGCAGCCCATACCCTTGCGCATGGATCACTTGGTTGTCCTTGACGACGAGCAGGGCCGCGGCCGGGGTGCCGACCGCAAGGCGTTCTGCCTCGACCGCGTTGTGCATCGCGTCGACCGCAGCAGCCAGCTCGGGCGGGAGGCTGGGACCGGCCTCTTGGCGAGCCGGTGTGGGCGCCGCGGTCGGGGTGACGGTAGGTCGATGACATCCCAGAGAGCCCGCGAATACGGCGGTCCCGAGCCCAAGCATGAAGCGGCGCGACACGGCGCGGAGGATAGCTGTGGCAAAGCGCCCGCGGCTCCTTTTGTGCACCCGCTGAGCTCCCAGAGTCGGCGCCGACGACGCGCATGGCTACAACAGTTGCCATGTAGGCAACTCCGTCAGAACGCCCCAGCGAGTGATTTCGAGTGGTTCCACATGGCATGAAATGTGCTCAAAGGTGCGACCAGTAGTGCTTCAAGTGAGACGAATGATGCCCACGCTCCACGCCCGCACCGCCACCGCAACCGTCCTTGTCGCCCTTGCCCTCGCTGGATGCGATGCACCCGAGGCCGGCGCCGATCTTGAGGTCGCCGCGAGCGACTACACCAAGGGGGGCGGGCTCGGAAAAGCGGACTCCAGCGTGGAGGCCATCTTCCTCGACTTTCGCTTTCATGCGCACGTCCTGGCCTCGTCGAGCTTCAACGCGCGCGGCAAGATCGAAGACCAGCTGCTGTACACGATTGGTCACCTCAATGGCGACAACTCCGTGGGCCGCATCGACAACCTCGAGATTACGAACATCGAGACGAGCAACGTCGACGGTCAAGTGCGCATCGACTACGACGCCGTCCTTCCCGTTGCGTGGGGCGACCGCGACTCCGTGCCGACGACGTACGCACTGACGCTACCGAACGACATCAGCTTCAGCGGGCAGAACGCGTTTACCGACAAGTACAACCACGACTGCGTAGACGTCGGCGCGCACGACGTCACGTCCGGGAGCATGTGGTACTACTACCGGCCAGGGCGGTCGGGCTGTACGCTGGACGCCGAAGACGTCGTCGAGGTCACCGCAGACCTCACCGTCAGCCCCATCAACACCACCGGTCGTTACCCCGAGTACCACAAGGTCTGGGAGGACGATGTGCTGTCCGTCGTCGCCGTTTTTGGCAAGTACGAGGACGACGCAACGTCCAACTCGGACGCCGGGATCACCGCGTACAACCGTTTCACGCGCGCCATCGAGTCGGAGCTTGGACCGTTCGATCTGCAGATGGAGCCGGCCGATCCTCCGTTCAGCCCGGGCGTGGGCACACCTGAGGTCGAGTACCGAGCAACCCTCGCTACGGGCCGTGAAGTGGTCGTGACGGCGATTTTGGTCGACAATGTGCGCACCGCGGGCCCGGAGTTCAACGCCCGCTACGCCGAGCTCACGCCCGACGCGGACCTCATCATCTACAACGGCCACGCGGGTCTCGGCGCCAACATTCGCGCGCTGGCCAATCGCGGCGAGTGGGTCACCGGCCAGTACGCCATGGTCTTCATGAACGGCTGCGACACGTACGCGTACATCGACGACGCGCTCGCCGATGCCCACCGCGCCGTGAACAGCGATGACCCCGACGGCACCAAGTACCTGGACATCGTCACCAACGCGATGCCTTCGTTCTTCCGCGAGATGCCGGCCGCGTCCATGGCGTTGATCTCGGGTCTGATGGCGTTCGACGATCCGCAGACGTACGAGCAGATGTTCCTTGGCATCGACTCCGACGAGGTCGTATTGGTCAGCGGCGAGCAGGACAACGTCTACGTTCCGGGGTTCGGCGAGGGCGGCGACGACGACGACCGAAGCGGCGACGGCGAAGAGAACTGGACGGGCCTCGAGGCCGAGGGCACGGTCGTGGCGGACCAAGAGCACCGCTTCACGACCCCGGTCCTGGCCCCGGGCCGCTATGAGTTCGAGATGGTGGGCAGCGGCGACGCCGACATCTACGTCCGCAGCGGCCTTGCGCCGACCACGAGCACCTTCGAGTGCCGCCCGTTCCGCAGCGGTAGCGACGAGACTTGTGTCGTGGATCTGGCGACTCCCGCCGAGATTCACGTGATGGTCCGCGGGTGGGCCGCGAGCTCCGACTACCTCTTGTTTGGCGCTGCGGGCTAGTCCACGCGGGATTGTGCGCCCCCGCTAGCCTTCGCGGGGCGCGCTCCCTACACTCCGCTCCGCATGTCCTCGTCGCGGCGCCGGCTGTTGCTGCTCATCGGTGCGTTCCCGGTGCTGCTGGTGATCGTTGCGCTGCTGTACATGACGGCGATGGGCCAGCTCGAGGGCGAGACCCGCGGGTTCTGGGAGTCGCTGGAGTGGGCGGCGGAGACCCTGACCACGACCGGCTACGGCCGAGATGCACATTGGCGGCACCCGCTGATGATCATCTTCGTCGTTGGGGTCCAGATCTTCGGGATGTCGATCGCGTTCTTGCTCATCCCGGTGTTCGTGATGCCGTACTTCGAGGAGCGCTTTCAGGGCAAGCTCCCCATCACGGCGCCGAAGCTGGCGGACTACGTGCTCGTGTACCGCTGGGGACCCGCCGTGGCGACGCTGGTCGATGTGCTCGAGCGGGCGGGCCGAGCGGTGGTGCTGCTCGAGGAGGATGAGGCGGTTGCCCGGCGGCTGCACGAGCGTGGCCGCACCGTTGTGTTTGCCCGCCTGCGCGATGAGGACCCCGACCCGGAGCTGCTGACCCGCGCGCATTCGATCATCGCCAACGGCAGCGACGAGGAAAATGGCGCGTTTGTGCTGGCGGCGCGGCAAGCGGGCTTCGAGGGCGAGGTCATCGCGCTCGCGGACGAGCCCGTTCACCGCCGGCCGATGGTCTTGGCGGGGGCGGACTCGGTGTACACGCCCAAGCACGTGCAGGCGGCGGCCCTGGTGAGCCTGGCGACCGAGCGGGTGGCCCAGCGCGTTGCGGGCCTACGGCAGCTCCGCGGCAAGCTGCGCATGGCCGAGCTGCGGATCGACCCCGGAAGCGAGCTGGCCGGCTCCACCCTGCGTAAAGCAGATCTGCGCGGCCGCAGCGGCGCGTCGGTCATTGGACGTTGGCGTGGCGGCGAGTTCTTGGAGCATCCCGACGCCGACGAGGAGCTTCGCGCGCGCACCATCTTGGTGGTCGTGGGTAGTGAGCAGGCGGTTGCGCGGGCCGGAGAGATCGCCAAGCCGCTACAGCGCGATGGACCGATCCTCGTGGTCGGGCACGGTGAGGTCGGTGCAAAGGTGGCGCAGATTCTCCGCGACACCGGCAAGTCCGTTCGTGTGCTCGATCGCGTCGCGGGCGAGCACGTCGACGTGGTGGGCGACGCGCTGGACGCTTCTGTGCTCAAGGGCGCGGGGGCAGCCGAGGCCTCGGCGGTCGTGCTGGCTGCAGGCAACGACAGCACCACCTTGTTCGCGACCACGGTCATGCGCGACGCGGCGCCGGACGTGCCGATCATCGCGCGCGTGCAGCGGTCCGAGAACGTGCAGCGGATCCATAGAGCGGGCGCGGACTTTGGCCTCTCACTCGCCGAAGTGGCCGGCGAGATCCTCGCGCACAAGCTGCTTGGCGAGGAGTGGCTCTCGCTGGCGCAGCGCGTGAAGCTCGTTCGCGTCGGCGCCGAGGGGGTCGTGGGAGAGAGCCCATTGTCCGGGCGAATCGGCCAGCGCACGGGCTGCCTCGTGGTCGCGATTGAGCGCGACGACGAGGTCATCGTCGACCTCACGCAGGACATCGTGCTGCGCAGTGGCGATCAGCTGTGTCTGTGCGCCAAAGAGGACGCTATCGAGCGCTACTACAGCGAATTCCCGGGCTCGCGCCTCAGCGGCTAGTCGAGAGCGGCTTCGATCTCGGCTGCGGTGCAGCCCGCCTCGGCGGCGAGCGCCCGCAGCTGAGCGGCCGCGTCGGGGGCGGCGATATCACCGACCGCGCCGCCAAGCCGCCGCAGAACATCCCGACGCAGGGTCTTGGGCAGAGCCGCCATACGACGCACGACGTCCTCGCGCGCCTGGGGGAGCTCGGCGATGGCCTGCAGCGCGGCTCGGTGCTCCACGGTGGTCGGCAACTCAAACAGGACGGACTCCATCACGCCCGCGTCCCCGTCGCCCACAAGGGTGCTCAGCGCGCGGACGGTCGTCTCGGCGCGATCGCTTTGCGCTTGCGTCCACGCTTCGCGCCAAAACTCCAGCTGCACCGACTCGACGCCGAGGCGCTCGCCCAGTGTCCCGAGCATCTCGACCTCCTTTTCGTGACGCACGCCGTCGACCAGCGCCATGTGCCAAGCCTCTTCCAGGACGGGGCGGTGGTCCTCGGCTGGCAACGCGCCCAGGGAGTCAAAGAGCGCTTGCAGCTTGTCGGGGCTGCTGACGACCGCGAGCCAGTCGGCGTAGTCGTCGCCGTCGACCTCGGCCTCGACGAGGTCCATCAGGCGCTCACACTCCTCGCCCGCCATGACGTCGTCGGCGTGGGCCATCAAACCGGCAGCGACGAGCTTCCACTGCGACTTTAGCGACAGAGCCATCGCGTGTGACCATAACTCGTTTCTGCGCGCGTCGGCGGCCCGCGCAGCGTGTCTGTTGCGCGGGGAGATCTCATCGGGCCCGCCGCGCGTGCGGGAGATCCGGGGGCAGGGCTGGCCTGGTAGGGTGAAGGGGCTGATGGCGATCCATCGCATCTGGCTCGGATGTCCCGTTTGGGGGCGCAAGGATTGGGTGGGCGAGCTGTTTTGCGACGGGACTCCGCAGACCCGCTTCTTGTCGGAGTACGCCACCGTGTTCAACGCGGTGGAGGGCAACACGACCTTCTACGGCACGCCGAGTCCCGAAACGGTGGAGCGTTGGTCGGAGCAGACATCGGAGAGCTTTCGGTTCTGCTTCAAGCTGCCGCGGACGGTGACGCACGACCGACAGCTGAGCAATGCCCGTCACGAGACCGAGGGATTCTTGGCTCGGATGGCTCCGCTGGGCCAGCGCCTCGGGCCATTCATGATCCAGCTCCCGCCCCACTTCTCGCCGCGCCAGCTACCGATCCTCGAGGACTTCCTTTGTGCGCTCCCGCGCTCGTATCGCTACGCGGTGGAGGTCCGCCACCCCGGCTTCTTCGCGGGAGCGGCGGCCGACGAGCTGGACGCGGTGTTGGTTGAGCAAGGCGTCGACCGCATCATGCTGGACACGCGGGGGCTCCACGCGCGCGGGCCCATCGACGCCAGCCACGCTGCCTCTCAAGCCAAGAAACCCAAGCTGCCGTTGCGCGTCGCGGTGACGTCGGGCGTCCCCCTCGTTCGCTTCGTCGCGGACCCCAGCGAAGCCGCCAACGATGTGCTGCTGGCCGAGTGGGCTGAACGCCTTGCGGGGTGGCTGCGGGATGGGCTGGACCCGTACATGTTCATGCACGCACCGAGCGACTTCTTCGCGCCGCGACTGGCCCGTGCGCTGCTGCGCAAGCTCAGCGAACACCTGGATGTAGGCGAGATGAATGTCTGGCCAGCCGAACAGGGGCACGACCACCAGATGGATCTGTTTTGACGCGCGTTACCGCAACGCGCGCCCAGTCATCTCGCTTGTGCCCCAGCCCCAGAACTTCTTGATCTTCGGGCTGGCGGCATCGAGCTCCGCCACCCGCCGGAAGCCATCGCCGTACCCCGGGAAAATGTCGATGAGCGCGACGTCGGCTTTAAGCTTCGGCAATACCTCGTACGCGTCGCCCACAATCACCTCAACAGGCTTGCGGCAGTGCGGTCGGATCTGCGGCATGATCCAGTCGACGAGTTCCGCATCGAGCTCAACGACGGTCACGCGCTTGACGGGCAGCCGTTTGGTGACCTCGATGAGCTGATGCCCGAGTCCCAAGCCCGCGATGACCACGCGGCCCTTGGCCATGCGCGTGCCGGGCCGTAGCGTCATCATTTCGGCGGGGGTGATGCTCATCCATGGCATCGGCTCCCAATGATCGGCTCCGCGTTGGTCTGAGGGGAGGGCTTGGTACAGCGCGGGGATCAGCACGTCGCTGTCGAAGATGACGTTGCCGACCTGGTTGCCCCACCAGGTGTGTAGCGCCGTGCCCCTGGGATGCAGCCGCACGCAGTACCGAAAACGCCGGGTCGGAGAGTCGACAAACATGCCCTCGGGCAGGTCGGGGACCGGCAGGTCCGAGGCCCCGATCTCGGGCCACAGCGGGAGCACCTTGTACGTCGAGCCGATGATGTTCAGCTCGGGTTTCCATGGCATCGCCGACGACCACGGCACGCACTGGGTGAGCCGCTGGGTGTGGTGCGCTCGCAGCTGTCGACCTTGTTCGGCTGAAACGCGGATGGGTGGCACGGTCCGCCAAGGGTAGCAGCCCGGCCCGCGACCAGCCGCTGCTACACTGCCCGACCGATGGCCCAATCGCCGGATGTCATGGTCGTGGTCGATGCGATGGGGGGCGACGATGCTCCCCTGCAGCCCGTCCTGGCGGCCGCGCAGGTCACCGCCCACACCAGCATTCGCGTGACGCTGGTCGGTGATGAGGCGCAGATCAAGTCGATCTTGGCGGCCAACGAGCACCGCGCGGCGCAAATCGAGATCGTGCATGCCAGCGAGGCGGTCGGAATGCACGAGAAGCCCCGTGCCGCCCTCGATGAAAAGCCTGACGCCTCGATTGCGGTGGCGGCGCGGCTTGTCGCCCAGGGCAATGCAGACGCGCTTGTCTCGGCAGGATCAACGGGTGCCTTGGTCTTGGCCTGCGCGCGGCACGTGCCGATGATCCCCGGGATCGAGCGGACGGGGTTGGCCGCGGTCTATCCCACCAAAAAGCGGCAGGTCAGCCCGGATCCGTTTGCGTTGCTGTTGGACGTGGGCGCGACCGTTCGCTGCCGGCCACGCGATCTCTTGTTCTTCGCGTTCATGGGCCACGCCTACGCGAGTCGTATCTCCAAGGTGGAGCGACCCACCGTGGCGCTGCTGAACATGGGCAGTGAGGAGACCAAAGGTGACAAAGACCTGGTCGCCGCACATCGGCTGATGGCCGCCGATCCCCGCATCAACTTCATCGGCAACGTCGAAGGCAACGACATCCCGACCGGGGGCGCGGATGTCATCGTGTGCGAGGGCTTTGTGGGCAACGTCGCGCTCAAGATGGCCGAGGGCGTCACCGAGGTGCTGCGCGGGCTCGGCAAAGAAGCGTTCAAGCGCTCCTTGCTGTGGCGGATCGGCCTTGTGCTGCTGGGTGGTGGACTGCGTCGGCTCAAGGACGTCACCGACTACGGCGAGTACGGGGGCGCTCCGCTGCTGGGCTTTCGGTACCCGATCATCAAGGCGCACGGTCGCAGCCATGCGCGCGCCATCGCCAATGCGATCAAGGTCGCAGCCAAGGCCGCGCGTGATGGCGTGTGCACAGAGATCGAGGTGGCCGTGGCGGACTTCGAGGCTCGTGATGCAGCAACGAATGAGTCCAATGGCGGATAGCTGGCCTCAGGTTACCGATCCCGAGGACCCGCGGTTGGCGGCCCTCGTCGATCTGCCGACGCGGCGCGGCGGGTCCCGCGGTCCGCTGGTGGCCGAAGGCGCGATCGTGGTGCAGCGGGCACTGGCGGGCCCGTGCGCGGTGATGCTGGTGGTGGGCACGGCGAGCCAGCTGGCCCGGTTGGAGAGGGGCGACCTCCCCGAGCAGGTGCTTGAGGCGTCGGCCGCCATGCTCAGCGAGGTGATGGGCTTTGATTTTCATCGCGGCGTGGTCGCACTCGTCGAGCGGCCGCCTCGATGTCCGCCGCAAGTGGAGGCGGTCTTGGCCAGGGAGACGTGGACCGCGCTGCTCGTCGAGCGGCTGGCCGATCCCGCCAACGTCGGCGCCATCGTGCGTACCGCCGCTGCGCTCGGCACGGATCTGGTCGTGTGCGACGCGGCGGGTGCCGATCCGTACACACGTCGGGCGTTGCGTGCCTCGATGGGTCACGCACTCGTTGCGCTGCCGTGGGTCTGCGACGATCTCCGCGGCGTGGTGCGTCGGATGCAGGACGCGGGCGCTACCGTGCTCGCCGCAACCCTCGACGCGCGCTCTGCCGATGTGGCGACGGTCCGCCGCCCGGCAAAGCTGGGCCTCGTCGTCGGCAATGAGGGGCAGGGGATCACGCCGTCGCTGGTGGCCTTGTGCGATGGCGGGGTCATGGTTCCCGTCGCGCCTGGCACAGACTCGCTCAACGTCGCGGCGGCGACCGCCATCTTGCTGCACAGCCTGCGGCCTAGGGAGTGACGTACTGCAGCTCAACGAACTCGTACACAAACAGCTGGGTGCCGGTTGCGTCGCTGAACTCGCTGATCATCAGACCCGCCGAGTCCGGCGGTGAGGCAGCGACGGTACCGGGCAGCCCCTCGGCGTTGGGGTTGACCGAGATCTCCCACGCCGTCGCATCGGTACCCGGCAGGGACGCGTCTATCCGTTGGAAATTCTCGCCCACCGAGATGGCCGGGGTCGGCCCGTCTACGACCGCGCCGCCATCGTCGATGATCGTGTAGGTCTCGTCGCCGTTGATGACCGGGAACTCGTCGGCGGCGTCGAAGTAGAGCACGTCGGGCCCAAATACGACGCCCCACCAGTTCTCGAACTGCGCTTGTGTGGCATCGCGACCGATCACCACGACGGTGCCCGGGTCCAGGATGGTACCGGGTGGCAGGACAAACTCGCGGTCGGAGTTCGCTTGCGTGACGACCCAGTTCGAGACGTCCAAAGACGCCCCAGATCCGGTTGTTTCTGCACCGTCGCTGCTCGAGCCCGCATCGCTCGTGCTGGCCTCGCCCGTGTCACCCGTGTCGCCGGTGTCCTCGGCGTCGCCCGTGTCGACGACGTCGCCGGCCGTGGATGGGCCGGAATCCGTGTCGCCGTCGTCCGTGGCGGCACCCGTGTCCGTCGAGGCGGTCATGCCTCCGTCCAGGGAGTCGAACGTCGGGTCGGGGTTGGGCAGTGTGTCGCCCGCGCCCGTTTCTGTGCCCTCGTCGCCAAGCCCAGCCGTCGTGAACGGCGGTTGCGTGTCCGAACCGCATGCCAGGAGCGCCGATGCGGCGAGCAATGGAAGCGTGAGGACGAATCGTGGCATCGGGATTCCGGACGGCCAGGCTAGCTCCGAATCGCAGGTTTGGCGCTGATTTTTGTGGCTCGAGACGCCGCGGCGACAGGCTTCCCACGACAGTATGGCCGTGTGGGGCCTGCACCGACCGTGTCGACTTGTCCTATGATTCCTGCGATGTAGGGCCGTTGCGTACAGAGCGGAACACTTGAGTTAGCAGTTTTGGTTGACTTGCGTACATCGCGCCGTGTACAGTGCTGGCCTAATGCGACGCCCCGCACTTATCCGTTCATTGGCTGTTGTTCCGTGTCTTGCCACGTTCGTCCTCCTCGGATGCCCCGCGTCCGACGACGGCAACGCCGACGGCCAGAATTCTGCCAGCGCCGAGGACGGGGTGGGTGATGGTGGTTCCACGGGACAGACGAGTGGGCCGAGCGCGGCCGACGATGGCGGCGACCAGGGTGGAGGCTCCACCAGCGGAGCGGCGACCGACGACGGGATGGCCGACGGGACCGACAGCAGCGCCTTCTTGGTGATGCCCGACGGCCAGGGTCCCACCAACGAGTGCGACATCTGGACCCAGGATTGTCCCAAGGGCGAAAAGTGCATGCCCTTCGCCAATGACGGCGGCGGATCGTGGAACGCAACGCGCTGCTCCGAAGTGGCCGACAGCCCCGGGCAGCCGGGCGACGAGTGTTCGGTCGAAGGCAGCGGCGTGTCGGGCATTGATGACTGCGATCTGAGCGCGATGTGCTGGGACGTAGACCCCGAGAGCAACGCTGGGACGTGTGTCGGGTTCTGCGAGGGCAGCGCAGAGAGTCCGCTGTGCAGCGACCCGGACACGGGCTGTTCGATCTCCAACGAGGGCACGCTCATCTTGTGCCTGCCGTTCTGCGACCCCTTGCTTCAGGACTGCGCGGACGGCAACGCGTGCTACCCAGAGGCCGCGGGCTTCTTCTGCTCGCCGGACGCCTCCGGTGAGGACCAGGGCGGCTACGGAGACGGCTGCGAGTTCCTCAACGTGTGTGACCCGGGTCTGTACTGCGCAGACGCATCGAGCGTGCCCGGCTGCACGGCGGGCGGCTGCTGCAGCGAGTTCTGCGACGCCAGCGACCCAGGGGCGACCTGCATGGGGGTCGGCCAGAGTTGTGTCGCGTTCTGGGAAGAGGGCAAGGCACCTCCCGGCGAGGAAGACTTCGGCCTGTGCGTGATTGAGGCCTAGGCCCTCGCGGCCGCAGCCCTGAGGATTCCGCGGGTATAGTGGTCCGCGGACCATGAGTATCTCCGCGCTCGCGACCGACGCCTACAAATTCTCCATGGCGCAGGCAGGCTTCCCCCTGCGCCCAGAGACGTTCTACTTCTCGTTTCGTCGGGGAGGGCTGCAAGTCGTGCCCGTCGATCTGGCGCAGCACGTCCGCGACCTCGTGTCGTCGATGACCCTGACCGACGTCGAGGCCGCGTACGCCGCTGAGCACGGGTACGGTCTGAGTGCGGCGATGCGAGAGGCGCTGGCCGACCCGACCGCACTCACGCTCACGGCCGTGCCCAAGGGGACTTGGGTCTACGAACGCGAGCCCATCCTGACGGTGACGGGACCCAGCTTCCTGGTCTCGTGGCTCGAGCCGATGCTGATCTGGCTGAACTTCCCGATGCAGCTCGCGACGCACCTGCGTACCGCACGGGCGCAGGGGCGAGACCCAGACCCGTCCGTGCTCATTGCGACCTGCGCAGAGCACGAGGAGATCATCGAGAAGGTCGTTGCTGACGTTGGAATCTCGGGGCTGAGTATTGTTCGCGAAGACCAGGCCTACCAAGACAGGGTCGCGGAGTCGGTCTCCAATCTCGTCGCGGCGACGGGCGGGGGCACCGACCGGATCTTCGAGGTCGGAATGCGGTCGGCGGTCTGCATGGAGCAGCACCGCCTGGCGCTACAGGCGTGTCGCGATCAAGGGGTCATGCGCACCAGCAACGTCGCGTTGGCGCAGGCGATGGAGATGGTCCCTGTGGGGACGATGGGCCATGAGCACGTGCAGCGGTGGGGCGAGGACTTGGCGGCTTTCCTCGCCATGCGAGACATGCGGTTGGGCGCACCCAGCTATCTGCTGGACACGTTTGACACCATGGGGTCTGGGATCAACGCGGCGCTTGCCGCAATGCGCGGGCGGGAGCATGCCTGCTCGATTCGGTACGACTCCGGCAACAAGTTCATCCAGTACTTGCACGCGTGCGAGCTGTTCCGCGAGGCGGGGCTGGAGCCTGCCCACGTGCTCGAAGATGCACTCGATGTTGAGGCGACGCTGCACTTCGAGAAGCTGCGCGCGTTCACGTCGTGGCCCGCCGAACGGCAGGTGTACGGCTACGGCGGCTTCATTGTCGCCCGCCCCATGAGCAACTCACTCACGCGCGACCGTGTCAGCGCCGTGTACAAGCTCTCCGAGACGGCTGGCCGACCACGAATGAAGTTCGGCAACGAGACGGGGCGGGGCAAGCAGAGCGTGCCCGGTCAGCCGGTCATTTGGCGACGGCTGCGCGGCGTCGGGCAGCTGGGGATCATCGGTCAGGCGGGGGAGGAAGTTCCCGAGAACTTTGTGCTCCTGTCTGGGAACGACGAGGCGATGGACCAGCTGCGGTTGTGCAACGTCGCCGACCTCGAGCGTGCCCTGAAGATCCCACAAGACCGTCGTGTTGTGACGTACAGCGCCGAGACCCTCGCTCTGGTGGCAGCGCTGTCGCCCCAGGAGCGCAGCTGACGTGCGCCGCGTGGTGGTGGACGTCGACACCCAGTTCGACTTTGTCGACCCCCAAGGGGCGTTGTACGTCCCTGCCGCACCCACGGTCGGCGAGACGATCGCGGAGGCGTTGAGCGCGGCGGAGGCCAACGGAGACCCGATCATCGGGTCGGTTGATTCGCACGCATGGGACGCCTGGGAGTTCGCCGACAACGGCGGCCCGTTTCCCGCCCACTGCGTCAAGGGGCGGCCAGGGTGGCTTCGCGTCCACCCCGAGAGTCCCGCGCGGACACGCATGGTTCCAATGCAGGTCGTGTCCGGAGGGCAGGTGACCAACCTGGTGGGCGAGCGTGCCCAAGGGGAGGGCGCCCGTGTCCAATCGGCAGCGGATCTGGTCGCCGAGGCCCAGGACGGCGTCGGCATCTACTTCGAAAAAGAGGTGTATTCCCTCTTCCACAACCCGAGCGCAGAGGTGTTCATCGCCGCGTTGGTCGAGGCGTTGGGGGGCACCGACGCTGTGGAGTTCGACGTGCTCGGCTACTGCACGGGTGGCTACTGCGTGGACGCGGCGGCGCGTGGATTGGTCGAGCGCGGCTATCGGGTGCGCGTGCTCGGCCACGCAACGGCGGCCATTGGGGGCGCCGACGGGGCAGCGGCGTCCCGCGAAACCCTGACCGGCTTGGGAATCACGTGGCTCGAGCAGTAAAGCAGCACTGCTACAAGTACCCGCGCCCCGCGCTCGCGGTCGACATGGTCGTGTTGACGGTCGTCGACATGGATCTGAAGGTGCTCTTGATCGAGCGGGGCGGCCCGCCGTTCCTGGGCGACTGGGCGCTTCCGGGCGGCTTCGTGCGGGTGCGGGACGACGAACACCAGGGCGAGGACATCGACGAAGCTGCGGCCCGAGAGCTGCGCGAAGAGACGGGCCTGCGGCCCAGTGATGTCTACCTCCAGCAGCTCGGCGCCTTTGGACGGGCGGGCAGAGACCCGCGGCATCGCGTCGTATCGATCGCATACTTCGCGCTCGTTCGCGCCGACCGGGTTCCCCGCGTCGTCGCCGGGGACGATGCGGCCAACGCCGAGTGGTTTTCAACCGCGGGCCTCGCCGACACAACACTCGCGTTCGACCACAGTGAGATTCTCGAGGCGGCGTTGGAGCATGTTGGCGTGCGCATCGATGGTGACCTCGGCATGGCCGCCAGCCTGGTCGGCAGTGCGTTCACCAAAGCCGAGCTCCGACGGGTGTACGAGGTCGTGACCGGGCAGGCCTACGACAAGAGCAACTTCAACAAGCGCTTCAACCGGATGATCGAGGACGGCCATATCGGCGAAGCGCCCGGTCGTCGCGCCTACGCCGGGCCCGGACGGCCAGCGATGCTGTACCGCTTCGAGTCGCTGTAGCGGCGCCGCTAGTCCTCTTCGAAGCGGTAGCCGACGCCCCGGACCGCGCTGATGGCGAACCCGCAGCCGCGCGTCCAGTCCAGCTTGCGTTTGAGGCTCGATACGAAGTTGTCGACCGTGCGCGGATCCACGACCACATCGTGCCCCCACACCGTCTCCAGAATGCGCTCGCGTGGGAGTGCCTTGCCCGGGCTTTCGACCAGATAGACCAAGAGGTCAAACTCCGTGCGCGTCAGGTCCACGGCCTTGCCTGCGTTGGTCACCGTGCGCGCCTGACGGTCGATCGTCCACGGGCCCACGAGCAGGTGAGCATCCGGCTCGGGAATGACCGCACCTGCGCGGCGCACCAACGACCCGACTCGCGCGAGCAGCTCGCGGAGGCGATAGGGCTTGGCCAGGTAGTCGTCGGCGCCTGCGTCGAACCCTCGGACGATGTCGTCCTCGAGCGTGCGCGCCGTTAGCATCAGCACCCCGGCACGGCTGCCGCTGCTGCGAAGTCGCTCGCACACGGTGTAGCCGTCGATGTCCGGGAGCATGATGTCGAGCACGACGACATCGGGCGGGTGCTTGGCTGCCGACTGGAGCGCGTCCGTGCCTGTGGCTACCGCGCGCACCAAGAACCCCTCGTCTTCGAGGACATCGGCAAGCGGGAGCCGGAGGTTGTCGTCGTCCTCGACCACGAGGAGTCGCGCGGGGGCTGCCTCGCCTTGTCCTGCCTCGTTGCTCATAGCCTCCGTCCCTGCCGCACCGACGGTACCATGGCGTTGCGTCTACTCGCCGGCCGAGATGACGAGCGCCCTGGGAAGGGCGACCTCGAACGTCGTACCCTCGGGGCCGGACTTGGTGATGCTGATGCGGCCGCCGTGCGCCGCGGCCGACTTGCGACAAATCGACAGCCCCAAGCCGCTGCCGCGGGCGCGCGATTGGCCGCCCCGTCGGAAGTCCTGAAACACACGCTTGTGCTGCGCTGGATCAATGCCCACACCGTTGTCGGTGAACTCGAGCGTCAGGTTTCGGCTGTCGGGTCGCAGCCGGACCGAGATCTCAATCGGCGTGCGGTCGTTGTACGTGCACGCGTTCTTGGTCAGGTTGCGGAACATGAGCTTGAGCAGCTCTCGGTCGGCATTGAGGGTCAGACCATCGATGCCCTCTGTGGTCAGCTCCACATCCGAAAACCCGTAGTGCTCGAGGCTGGCGACCACGTCATCCATGACTTCGGCGACGTCCACGTGGCTCGGACGGGGCTCCCAGCGCCCTTTGTCGAGCCGGTTGAACGACAGGATGTTCTCGACCAAGAACGCCAGCTCATCGATCTCGCGCACGATTCGCTCGGGGTAGTCGCGCACCCGGGGCACGCCGATCGTACGCCTTTGCAGCGTCTCGGCCATCAATCGGATCGACGCCAGCGGCGTGCGCAGCTCGTGCGAGACCGTCGCCACGAAGTCGCTCTTGAGCTCAACAAATCGCGAACTTTTGTGCTGCAAGACCACCGCGAGCACGGCGATGATCAGCGCCAACGTCGCGGCCAGGACGACAAACGTGGTCTTGAGCGAAAAGCGGCGGTCGGCATCCTGCGCGGCGGCGTCCAGGCGGGGGGCGGTGATCTTGACCTCCAACTCGGCGAGTAGACCGGTGCGGTCCACCACGGCGATGGCGTCGGCTTCGCGCAGCAGTCCCCGGTCCCGCATTTCCTGTTCGACCGCGGCGAAGTGCGGCGCGAGGTCGACCGCGACGCCGACGAACTGCGTCACGTGTCGTGGCTCGATGTACCAGTGCCCGTCCGACAGGAGCGAAGGGCCCGAGGTGGACTCGGGCACAAAGATCCGCTCGCTTCCGGCGGCGGCCACCTGAAGCTCGAAGTCGTCGGAAGGGACGCCTGCCTTGGTCGACAGGCTGACGATCCGTTCGGCCAAGAAGCGGAAGTCCGGCTCGGTGAAGCGCTCGCGCCGAGACAGCAGCTGGCGCTGGAGCCCGCGTCGCCCCATGCCGGTCTTGAGCAGCTGGGCGACGAAGGAATCCAGGGGCGTGCTGTGTTCGTACAGCGCGTCGAGCATCGCCAAGGTGGCCGGAAGCTCGTTCACGGTCTGCAGCACCCACAGCGCGCGATGCAGCAGCAGTGCGCGTACCGCATGTTCAATCGCAGCATTGCTGCCCGAGCGCAGGGCTCGCTGCACCGCCTCGTGCAGAGCGAGTCGTTGCGCCCACGGGCCTTCGGGGTCCTGACTCAGGCTCGCTTCGATGTCGTCGGTGTCGCCCGTGCGGAGGCCGGAGTACAGCTCACGGCCGGGCGTGCTGTCGCCTGGGGCGAACCGAACCCACCGAGGCAGCACCTGCGCCGACTCGTCGATGAGCAGCAAGCCTTCGTCGGCGGCGAGCGGGTCATTCGCAGCTTCGGCGATCTGGGGTTGAACTTCATGCAGCGCGGCGGCCAGCTCGCCCTGGAGTGCGCGCCGAGCGTACTGGGCCAGGGTCTCGCGCGCGTCGTCGAGCTGGGCCTTCGCGTCGTGGCGCTCCTCGACGATGATGCCCTCCAGCGTCGCCAGCCCCCACAAGAGCAGGAGCAGGCCGACGAAGAGCACGGCGACGGTAGGAGCGACACGGCGCATCGGCAGCTAGCGGAGCACGGGTACCCGGTCGAAGTCCATATGGGCGACGGGCGCCCCGCTCTCGAAGGCATCGGCGCGCTTGTCGAGTTTAGCGGCTGCGGCGATCAGACGCCCCAGCTCCGCGACCTGCGGCTCAGACCGCAGCGCGGGGTCGATTTGGCGGTGCATCCCCTGCACCTGCTGCCAAGTGAGGTTGCGGACCCAGTACGAGCCCCGCAGCTTCTCCGCGTAGGCGGCGGCCACCATCGACAGCTGCGTTGGCGGTGCGGCCTCGCTGTAGCTGCCGCGGACCAGGGTGATCGGCAGCGGACGTTCCAGAAGCTGGGAGGCGGAGCCACGCGGCTTCTTGTAGCGGACCCGCAGCGCCCCCAACGCGTCGGCCTCGGGGTCTGTGATCTTGACTTCGTACAAGGCGGTGACCGTGTGTCCGGCGCCGAGCTCGCCCGCGTCCTTGGTGTCGTCTGCGAAGTCGCGCTTGGTCAAGCTGCGGTTTTCGTAGCCCAGCAGTCGATAGCGAGAGACGACCTTCTCGTCGAACGCGATCTGGATCTTGACGTCTTTGGCGATGACCTGAAGGGTGCCCGCCAGGTTGTCGACAAAGACGCGCTGCGCTTCGTCGAGGGTGTCGACGTAGGCGTAGTTGCCGTCGCCCTTATCGGCGAGACGCTCCATAAGGACGTCGTTGAACCCGGCCATGCCTACGCCGATGGTCGAGATCGTGATGCCGCGCTCGGCGTGCTGTGAGACGCGCTCGAGGATGCCCTCGGCGGTTGTCGCCCCCGTGTTTGCGATGCCGTCCGAACAAAGCACCACGCGGTTGATCCCGGCCCCGACACGCGCGCGGCCGATCAACTCGTAGCCGAGGGCGAGCCCACCCTCGAGGTTCGTCGAACCTCCGGTGCGAAGGGCGTCGATGGCCGCGTGGATCTTGGCACTGTCGGAGCCCGACGTCGGCTCGAGAACCACCTTGGCCGCGCCGCCATAGGCCACGATGCCAACGGTGTCCTCGCTTCGCAGCTGGTCGACCAGGAGCGACAGCGATTGCTTGACCGTGGACAAGCGCTCGCCTCGCATCGAGCCCGACACGTCGATCACAAACACGAGGTTCGCCGCGGCTCGATCTGCGGCGGCGATCTCTTTGCCCTTAATGCCCAGGTGAAGCACGTGGTAGCCCTTTCGCTGGGGCGAGGGCACGACTTCTGCGTGCAGCGAGAAGTCGCCGGTCTCCGGCGGCGGGTAGTGGTAGTCGAAGTAGTTGACGACCTCCTCCACGCGTACCGCCGCTTCGTCGGGAAGCGCCCCGCGGCCCAGGTGTGCGCGCAGGACGGCGTACGACGCGGTGTCGACGTCGGCCGCGAACGTCGAGGTCGGGGCCTCCGTCGTCGCGATCGTGGGCCCGACCCCGTAGTGCGCCAGCATCATGCCCGGCGCGGGCTCGTCCGGCTCGACCGTCGTCTCGGGCGGAAGGTCACTCGGTGGCGCCTCGCGTGTGTCCCCACCAACGGCTCCTGAGTTCTTGGCGGGCTCCCGAAGACCATCGTCGTCGGCGAGCGCGGGCTCCTCTTCGATCGCAGCCGGGCTGTCGGGCGTGGGCTCTGGCGTGCCCGTTGGCGCGGCTCCGGCAGCGTCGCCTGCCGCCGTGGGCTTGGCCGCGGCCACGGAGTTCTTCTTGTCGTCCGCCTTCGCTTCGGCTCCGGCGCCGTCGCGGCTGTCCTTGTCGGCTTCGCTGCCCTCGGCATCCTTGCTCACCGAGGCGACCGCGGCATCTGCCGGCTGCGGCTCGGACTGGGCGCCGTCGCACGCCTGCAGGCCAAGTCCCACCAGCAGGGCCAGCCCAAGCCCGGCATGCCGGGTGCGGGCGGTGAGGATCGGAGAGGTGCGCTGAGGTGTCGGGTGCGGCATGGGCGTGCTCCGCGACCGGTAGGGTCGCCATAGAGTAGAACGGACGAGGCGCGCAGGCAGCACCATGAGCCGGTCACGCGTCTGTCATGACAGGGTCATGGTTTCTCGCGTAAGCCGCGGCCGACACGGGGCGTTGAGTCAGCGATGCCCCGATCGCGTGTCCACGCTCGCCTGCCTTTGCTCCTGGTCGCGCTGCTGGGGTCCGGATTGGCCCCTGTGGGGTCGTCCGCCGCCGCGCCCGGGCCAAAAACGGCCCGAGAGCGAGTTCGTGCCGTGGAGATCGACATCGCGGGCACGGGCGGCGTGATGACGACCGAGGCCGAGTTTCTCGATGGCGAAGGGGGCAAGTATCGGTTTGGCACGGGCTGCGGAACCGCCATCGCGCCCCCCGTACTGAGCCGCATGTTCGATGCGCTGCGGGATCACGCCTTGGTCAGTGTCTCAACGAGACCGGGCAAGGCGGGAGCGCTTCCGTGTGCAGTGGCGCTGACGTTTTACGACCGCTGAGCGTCAGCGGCCGACGGGGCCGCGGACAAAGGCTGAGATGGTCGCGTCCTCGTCGAACTCGTGCGTGAACCCGGCTTGGCTCCGGAACTCCGCGTCGTCGATCACGACCGGGTACTTGATGTGCTGCAGGGCGCCCTTGGGGAGGGGCGGCAGTCCGAAGCGGCCCATCGCCAGGCCCAGCAGCGACTCGGGCAGGGCCACCAACGTGCGACCGGCCTCGCGCACGACCACCGACAGCGGGACGGGCGGTGGGCCAGCGACGTTGAAGACTCCGCGGATCTTCGACCGCAGGGCCGTCACAATCGCAGCCGCGGCATCAGCCTCGTGAATGAACTGGAACAGCGGATCAAAGCCCAGCACGCCGGGCACTTTGTTCCCGCGCAGGAACGACGCGAGCGTGCCTTGGCGGAGCGGGCCGAGCGTGTAGCAGATCCGCAGGACAGCCGTGCGCAGCTCGGGGTACCGCCAAAGCGCTGCGCCAGCGTACAGATCCGCCGCCACCAGATCGGACAGTTCCGGGAATGACTGCATCGCCATCGGGGGCTCAGCCTCCGTGTGGTACAGCGGCGAGTCCGGTCCCGCACCATAGTAGGTATGGCGCCCCACGAAGATCGCGTGCTTCACCCCATAGCTGTGGCAGTGCTCAAACACCGCGCGCGTGCCTCCTAGATTGATGCGGTAGCGGTCCTGACTGCGGTGGGTCAGGTGGGTCACCGTGGCCATGTGGATCATGGCGTCGGGCCGCTGGGTACGGAACACATCTTCCGCGGGACGCTTGCGGATGTCGTGCTGAAACACGCGCACGCCCTCGGGCGGGTGGTACCAGGCGCGCCGATCGATGCCGAGAACCTCGTGTCCGTCTGCGAGCAGGTGTTGGGCCACCAGGCGGCCGATGGCGCCCGAAATGCCGGTAATCAGAACCTTCATGACTGTCCCTCGCCACCCAGCTGCAGCGACTGCGCATCGATGTCGCCCTCGCGGAGGCGTCGGCCTTGCGCGATGAGGTCGGCGATCCGCGCTTTGACGCGCGCGACGTGGCGGTTGATGACCTCGTCCGTGTCGGTGGGGCGGCCCTGCAAGACGATGGGCTCTCCGTAGATGATCTGCAGGCTCACCGGCAATGGGACCGCCAGCCCGTAGGGGGTGACGGGGATGTACGGCAGTCCGAAGAACTTGCCGACCCCGTACAAGTTGGTGACCGTCGGAATCGCCTCGCCACCGCCGATAAACGCAAACGGCACGATCGGTGTGTTGGTTTGCAGCGCCATCCGCACAAAGCCCGTGCCGAAGCTGACCAACGAGTCCCGCTCGCGAAAGAGCTTGGCCGTGCCGCGTGCGCCCTCGGGGAACACAAGCAGCAACCGGTCGTCGTTGAGCAGCCGAATGCAGTGCTCAGGGAGTCCGGCAAACTGGCCCGTGCGGTTGCAGAACCAGGAGAAGAACGGAACCTTTTGCATGAAGCGCTCGACCATGCCCTGGGTGAGCCGCGGCGGGTCGAGTTCAAAGAAGGTCGAGGCGATGGTCATCACGCCATCGAGCGCCACCCCGCCAGAGTGGTTGCCCACGAGCATCGCCCGGCCGCGGGGCGGGATGTTGTGTTTGCCGTAGACGGTGATGTCGAAGTAGCTGCGGTAAAACCACTGAAGGAGCGTGAAGGCCTTCGCGAGCTCCTTTCGGTCGATCCCGTACGGATCCACGCCGTGCTTGCTGAACGGCAGCTCGATTTCGGCGACCCGTGCGGCAACCTCTGGGTCGGTCGGCAGAGGAATGAGGCTTGGGGGGATCACGCTGCACCACTAGAGCCTACCGAGCGCGCGCGCGCAACCCGAGCGGGCGCGCCGACAGGCTCTAGGGCGGCACCCGGGCAACGCCCGCAGCGAGGCCCGTAGCAAGGCCGTCGGCGTGCCTCTCGGGCCTGGTAGCCCGGGCCGCCGATCCCCGAGCCCCCGGCCTGGTAAAAGCGCCGCATGGCTACTCTCCGTACTCGCGCGGCAATCGGGATGATCGTATTCGCAGCAGGACTGGCCGGAGGCTGCGGCCTACGCCAGAACATGCGCAACGAGTTCCTTTCGTTCAGGGGGGCATGGTTCTGCGAAAAGAAGGACTGTGCCGAGAAATCGATGAAGCGATCGTCCAAGGGCACAGACGAGGGCGGCGTGCGGATTGGCTACGGCAAGGTTCAGCCCAATGCCGCGCTCGTGTTCAACGCGGGGGCGAGTGTCGAGACGTTCAAGGCGACGGTGAAAGACTGCAAGGGCAAGTCGATGGATGTCGCCAGCAAGAACATCAAGAAGCCGGGCAGTCATGGCGTGTCCGGCCAATCGGACAGCTGGGTCGTGATGCTCGACAAGGGTGACCTGGGCGACCTGAACTTCTCGTCCAAGGGCAAGTGCGCCAAGCTCATCGTCACGGCGAGCGCGACGTGGGCCAAGGGCACCTCGTACGAGGACAAGGGCGGCATCAAGGCCGAATGAGCCCACGGGCGCGCAAGCTCGGCTTCTTATCGCTGTTGTACTTCTGCCAGGGGCTGCCCGGCGGCTTCTTGGCGGTCGCGCTCCCGGTGATCTTGTTGCGGAGCGGCGCGGACCTGAAGACCGTTGGTTTTGCGGGGCTGCTCTCGCTCCCCTGGATGGCGAAAGTCCTCTGGGCGCCGCTCGTTGATCAGGTCGGCCATCGGGGGTTTGGCGAGCGCAAGTCCTGGCTCGTACCCGCGCAGCTGGGGATGCTGGCCGTCACGCTGACGCTGGCGGGGATCGATCCGGTGGGCAGCCTGGTGACCGTGGCCGCGCTGTTCTTTGTGCTCAACGTGTTTGCGGCGACGCAGGACATCGCGGTGGACGGCATCGCAGTCGATCTGCTGACCGACGACGAGCTGGGGCCTGGGAATTCCGCCGCCGTGTCCGGATTTAAGCTCGGCAACCTCATGGGCGGCGGCGTCCTGCTGGCGCTGATGGGCTGGATCGGATGGTCCGGGGATTTCTACGTGATGGCGGCCTGCATCGGTGGGGCGCTGCTGGTTGTGCTGCGCTGGAAGGAGCCGCCGAGGGCCCAGCGCCCGCCTGCGGGCTGGCTTGCGGTTCTTCGGCGTCTGGCCCAGTCCCTGCGAGGCCTGGGGCCAGGGTTCATGGGGTTCATTGTCTTCGCCAAGTTCGGCGAGACGTTGGGCGGGTCGATGATCAAGCCGGCGTTGGTTCGGGCCGATTTTTCCGACACGATGATCGGGAGCATCGACGTGACGATCGGGGGGCTATCGACCATCGGTGGGGCCGTCCTCGCTGGGATCTACTGCTACCGCAGGGGCTGGCGCCCCGTACTCGCCGTCGCGGCCGCGGGGCAGGGGCTCACGCTTATCGGGCTGGCGGTGGTGAGCTACGGGACACTGACCCCGTGGACGTTTCTTCCGTTCTCCGTCCTGGAGAGTGCCTTTGGGGGGGCGGTTGGCGTGGCGGTGTTTTCGTTGGCGATGGGCGGGCGCGACCGTGCGGTCGGTGCCTCACAGTTCACGGCTCTGCAGGTTCTGTACATGAGCGGCGCAAGCCTGGCGTATCCGTTGGGAGGCATCGTGGCCGACGCCATCGGACTCGAGCTGGTGATGCTCGCCGGAGGCGTGCTGACGCTGTGCCTTGCGGCGCTGTGCCTGCGGTGGGCGCGGCGCTTCGACCTGCCGACTGCGTCGACCGGAGCCTGAGCGCGGCGCGCTACAGCGGTCCGAGGCGGCGGTAAGCGGTGGGCGTGAGGCCCATGTGCCGTCCAAACGCGCGCGAGAAGCTCGGGTGGTCCGAGAATCCGACCGCGAGAGCGACATCGACGATCGGTCGACCGGAGTTGCGGAGCAGCCGTGCCGCTTGGTTGAGTCGTAGCGTGCGCAGGTACGCGCCCGGCGTGATGCCGACGACGCTGGAGAACTGGCGTAGAAAATGGAACTTGGAGAGCTCGGCGACTCCGGCGAGGGAGTCCAGTGAGACCGCCTCGGCCGGCGTGGCCGGGTCCAGGTTGCGCATGTAGCCCAGCGCGCGGGCTATCTTGCGGTGACCCACGCGGTGCGTTGAGCGAACTCGGGGTGTCCGCAGGTTGGAGAACTCCTCGAACGCGCGCGACAGAACGTAGTGCAGCGCAGTGTCGATCTCGAGTGCACTGGCTTGTGTCTTGCCCGCCGTCTGCGGGCCAGACATGCCCTGGGGCTTGGGACCTCGGACGAGTCTCAAAAGGCGCGACATCGCCTCGATCAACGCTGCATGGCCGGCGGCGCGCACCATGGTAAACTCGGGCTGGGTCGTGGGTGCTTCCAAGTCGGCGGCGAGCTCTTGGACGAGGCTCCGATCGATGTACAGGCTGATGTACTCGATGTCGTCGCCTTCCGTGTTGCCCGTGTGCACCTGCTGCGGGTTGATCAACACCACGTCGCCCGCGCAGAAGTGATGCAGCTTGCCCGCGACGTGGCACGACTCCGTACCCGACAGCTGGGCTGCGATCAGGTACTCGTCGTGAAAATGCGGTGCCAGCGGCACGCGGCTGTTGCTGCCCGCAGCGTGGAACAGGGAGAAGCCTTTGCCCCCGTAGAACGCTGCCGTCCGATTCAACCGCGCCATCGATCGCGGGCACTGTAGCATTCACGCAGGTGTCTGACCCGACGTCCGTTTGCGCCACCCAAAACCCCGGCCGCCCCGCGCCCTTGCTGCTCGAGGCGTGCAGCCCGCGCGAGCGCGGGTGCGCACACGGCGAGCAGTGGCGGGCGGCGATTCGTGCCCTGGCGGACCTGCGACTTGGGCACCTGTTGCGCAGCGGGCCGCAGGCGCAGGCCGAGGACTGGTCGGAGTCTGTGCGGTCTCAAGCGGGCGCGTACCTGGATTCAATGGCCGTGCAGACCCCTGCGCTGCACGAGGAGGTCCTGGGCATTGCCGAGGGCGCGGGTCTGCCCGCGGCGCAGGTAGTTGTGCTCAACGCGGTCGAGGACATCGCGCCCGCGGGTGCTGCGGAGAGCGTCGCTGGGGGAGACACGTCGATCTACTTCAACGCATCGGATGGCCCGCTTCTGGGACACCGCTGGGCCATGCACCCCGATGTGGCCCAGTTTGCTCGGATCCTGGGACTGACCGAGTTGGACGGGCGCGTCCAGTGGCTGCTCACGCTGCCCGGTACGCTCGGTATGGCGGGACTCAACCCCAAGGGGTTGGCCGTGAGCAGCCTGGGCCTCAGCCTGATCGATCGTGGCGTCGGGCTACCGTGGCCCGCGGTGGTGCGTCGGCTGCTGGGCTGCGAGTCCGCCGCTGACGCGTGCGATACGCTCAAGCGGCTGCCGCTGGCCGGGAGCCGCTACGTGATCGTGGCGGACGGTGAGGCGTTCTTCGGGATCGAGTCGTCGCACGGTCGTGCGATCACGACCCAGGTCGGGCCGAAGGCAGCGCACCTGCACACCAACCATTGTTTTGATCCGCTGTTGCGCCAGCGCGAGCGCCTGCCGCGATCGACCTCGAGCTTTCGGCGAATCAATGAGACGAGCACGGTCTACGCTCAGGAGCGTCCCAAGACGATGGACGCGTTGTGGGCGATCCTGGGTGGGGATCGGGTGGGGAACCGTAGTCCCGGAGACGACGACGGGTCACACAACGTGCGAACCGCTGCGCTCGCCGTGATGCGCCCGGGAGGCACGCAGCTGCGATGGGCGCCCTCGGCGGACGCGTCCGTCGCGCCCACAATCCTCGATACCGATCAGCCGATCGCGATGGCGGCGGCACCGAGCAAGCCCAAGTAGATCACAAATCCCATGATCTTCCCGCTGCGCACCAAGGCGAGCAGCAGTCGCAGGCACAGCAGGCCGATGCCGAACGAGGTCACCAATCCCGCTCCGTACGCCAGCCAGGGGACGGCACCGCCCTCGGGGGCGCTCACCATCTTCATGACCTCGCGCGCTGTGGCGCCGCCGATCGCGGGCAAGCTAATGAGGAACGAGAACCGAGCGGCTTGCTCACGGTCCAGGCCAAACCCCAGGCCCGCCGCGATCGTGGAGCCGCTGCGGGAGATGCCGGGCAGCACGGCAAACAGCTGAGCCAATCCGATCCCGACCGCGCGCGGTAGCGCGGGCGGCTCGGGGTTCGGTGTGTCCGGCACCGGCTGAGAGTTCCGAAACGCCAGCAGCAGGATGACGGCGGTTGCGAGCAACGCGATGCCAACGTAGCGGGGCGATTGCTCCACCGCGATGATGAAGTCTTCGACCCCGGGCACCAGCACCAGGCCCAGGGGCAGGCTGGCGACGAACATCGCGATCAACATGCGGCGGTCCGAGCTGTCGGCCAATGGGCGGCGCAAGACCCCGAGTAGGCCCCACACGTCGGTGCGGTACAGCCACACCACAGCGGCGAGGGTCCCCGCGTGCAGCACGATGCTGAAGCGGTGGCCCGCCACCTCGGGGTCGACATCGAGCCAGGCCTGCGCCAACGCGAGGTGCCCCGACGAGCTAACCGGAAGGAACTCCGTTGCGCCTTGGACGGCACCCAGAAGGACCGCGACGCCGAGCGACAGCGTGCCGCCTCCGCTAGGGGCGGAGCCTGCCGCGTGTGCGCCTGCGACCGTCAGCGCCGCGACGACGAGTGCACCCAATACGGCCATGCGGCGCAGTAGCCGGGCCAGCGGTGGGACGGGACGGATTGTGGAGGGCGCAGGCCGCATGGGCAGGGCGATGGTCCATGCGGCGCGGCGCCTTTGCAACTGCTCGTCCACGACAAATCCGCGCTCGCGGGCGGCGCCTGGCGGGGCTGCCGTACACTGCGATGGATGACCTTTGTTGTGATGGCCGCGGGGCTCGTGGCGATGCTGCAAGGGGCGGCGTGGCTGGGTCCGCGACGCGCCCGGCCGCGTGCAGCCGTGGGAGCGTTCGCGCTCAGCGTGGGGGCTCTGTTGTTTATCGCCGGGCTGCTGAGCGCGCTCGTGCCCGGCTTTTGGGGCTGA